>JMSU01000042.1_pt1 | contig 85218 bp, 81 predicted proteins | sample 179011 | NCBI WGS metagenome assembly JMSU01 (sample SAMN02769580, study PRJNA246767) | bioreactor metagenome | isolation source: Culture-1 Bioreactor ArsB derived from microbial biomass from the upper 2 cm... | place: Germany: Bremen | collected day 87 after inoculation
GATATATATATATATATATATATTTATTTACCCTACTTTATTATTTTGTCAATAACTCCCCCACCTAAACAAACTTCTCTATCATAAAAAACTACAAACTGACCTTCAGTTATTGCTTTTTCTGGTTTGTCAAACACTACTTCACATCTGTTATCTACCCTAATATTCACTGTGACTCCTCTATCTGGCTGTCTATATCTGAACTTAGCAGTACATTTAAAGGAACCCGTAGGTTTTTTATCGCTAATCCAATTTACTTCCGATGCTATCAATGCTCTTGAAAAGAGTCTTGGGTTGTTGGCTCCTTGCACAACATATAGTATATTGTTTTCTATATCCTTTTCCGCTACAAACCATGGCTCTCCTGTCCCTACTCCACCTATTCCCAGGCCCTTTCTTTGTCCTTTAGTATAATGCATCAGTCCATTATGCTTACCTATAACTCTTCCATCCATACTTCTCATTTCACCAGGCTTCGCTGGTAAATACTTATCTAAAAACTCGTCAAAATCCCTTTCTCCTATAAAACATATTCCTGTGCTATCCTTCTTTTTTGCCGTCTCAAGACCTGCCTCCAATGCAATTTCCCTTACCTTCTTTTTAGGTAAGTGCCCTATAGGAAACATCGCTTTAGAAAGTTGATATTGGTTTAAAGCACATAGGAAGTAGGTTTGATCCTTATTTGGATCGGCACCACGTAGCAATCGATATTCTCCATCCTTGAAATCCACCTTGGCGTAATGACCCATTGCCAGATAATCTGAATCGGTCTTTAGGGCATGATCAAGAAAAGCATTGAATTTTATCTCTTTATTGCATAGAACATCTGGATTTGGAGTCCTACCTTTTTCATACTCATCTAGAAAGTATGTAAATACTCTATCCCAATATTCCTTAACAAAATTAACCGTAAAATATGGTATTCCAATCTGGTCACAAACCTTTCTGACATCTTCATAATCTTCAGTTGCGGTACAAACTCCATCTTCATCCTTCTCATCCCAATTCTTCATGAATATTCCGATTACATCATAACCCTGTTCCTTTAAAAGCAGTGCTGCCACAGAAGAGTCCACACCACCAGACATACCTATAACAACCTTTGTGTCACTAGGAGATTTATTCATGTATATCAACCCCTTATGAAAAGATTACTCAATAATATAGGGTTTACATAGTAAAACTTAATCTAAATCCCTATATCTTTATTTTTCTCCTTTAATATATCTTTTACCCAATATAGATGGAATTTGCTCTTAAAATTAATAACACCGCTGCATTTATTATTGGAGAAGGTGTTATTTTATAAATGTAAATTCATTTATGTGTTATTGTTAGACATCCTTAATTAAATAAATCCTCATACTCACCGTATCCCTCTTTTTCAAGTTCACTCTTCGGAATAAATCTAAGGGCTGCACTATTTATACAATATCTAAGCCCGCCCTCTTCTAACGGCCCGTCATTAAACACATGACCTAGATGTGAATCCCCGTCTTTGCTTCGTACCTCTATTCTGCGCATGTTATGGGCGAAATCTGCTTTTTCTTTTATCTGTTTTCTCTCAATAGGTTTTGTGAAGCTAGGCCATCCACAACCGGAATCGTATTTATCATTTGAGCTAAAGAGAGGCTCTCCGCTGACTATATCTACATATATTCCTTCTTCCTTGTGATCCCAATACTCTCCCGTAAAAGAACGTTCTGTACCATTTTCTTGAGTAACTTTATATTGTATATCTGACAATTCCTTTTTTAAGTCTTTTTTAGTTACTTTCTTTTCATCCATTATAATCACTCCATTCACTATTCCTAATTATACCCACCTTCATTATAAATATTTAAAACTTGAAAAAATTGTATAATTTAGTCCATAGAAGTGTTAAAATAGTATTATCATAAAAATTTTTTAATATGGAAAGGCGGATACATATGCATAAAAAAAAATTATCAAAATATGCTGATTTAGCAGTTCAGATTGGTGTTGGAGTGAAGAAAGGTCAAACTGTAATTGTTAAGGCACCTACTAATACTGTTGATTTAGCAAGAGAGATCACAAAAAAATGCTATGAGGCTGGTGCTAAAGACGTTATAGTTGAATATAGTGACGAGGAAATTGTTCATCAGAGATTATTAAATTCACCTGATGAAGTTATTGAGGACTATCCAAAATGGAGAATCGATGGTTTAATGAACTACATAAAAGAAGGTGCTGCTATTATAAATATCATATCTTCAAATCCTGATCTTTTGTCAGATGTCAGCCCAGATAGATTAGGCATTCGAAATAAAGTTGCTGCTGAAGCATCTAAAGAGTATAAGGAATACGTGTTAAGCGGTAAGGCTCGCTGGACAATTGTTGCTTATCCTAATGATTTTTGGGCAAGTAAGGTTTTCCCAGGTTTATCAGTAGATGAAGCCATCGAAAAATTATGGGATAATATTTTTAAAGCAACAAGGGTTGATACAGAAGATCCTGTTAAAGCATGGGAAGACCATCTAAATAACCTAACGGGAAAACTAAATTTCTTAAATAGTAAATCCTTAGAAAAGTTAATATTTACTGCTCCAGGAACTGATCTAGAGGTAGATCTTCCAGATGGTCATATATGGATTGGTGGTGGGCAGACTAGTACAGAGGGTGATCATTTCTTACCAAATCTACCTACTGAAGAGGTTTTCACAGCACCTAAAAAGACAGGTGTAAATGGCACTCTAAGAAGTACAAAGCCTCTAAATTACTCAAGTAATTTAATTGATAACTTTGAATTAACCTTTAAGGATGGTAAAATAGTAGATTTCAAAGCAGAAACCGGCTATGAAACTCTTAAAAACTTAATAGAAACCGACGAGGGGTCCCATTTCCTAGGGGAAGTTGCATTAGTGCCACATGATTCGCCTATATCTAATACAAATCTCCTATTCTATAATACTCTATATGATGAAAATGCATCGTGCCACTTTGCTGTTGGTTCTGCATATTTACTTTGTGTAGAGGATGGGCCTACGCTAACTAAAGAAGATAAAGAAAGAGTAGGGATAAATGATAGTTTAACCCATGTTGATTTCATGGTTGGTTCTCCTGAGATGAACATCTTAGGCATTACAAAAACTGGCGATGAGGTACAGATATTCAAGGATGGTAACTGGGCTTTCTAATAATCTAAAAACTTATACAAATAACATAAATCGAAACCACCTTAGTAGAAAATTTATTTACTAAGGTGGTTTTCAATAATCTATGTTTCTACTACAATCTTATAATGCTCCCATTCTTTGAAAAGCTTCCGACATTGTAAAGAAATAGCGCTTCTTCTATTTTGTTCTCTCTAATATATTCGTAGACATCTAATTTGTAATACCTTAGATCTATCACATGAACCTTTTCATAATGATTTGCTAGAAATGGAATAAATGCATGGGCATATGAATCCTTAAACACTACTATTTTTTTACTATTTTTAATGCTTGTTTCAATTGTCATTAGAGCATGGTTTCCATCTAAAAACATTGAATACTTGTCTTTTTTATCTAAATATTTTAATTCATATAAAGAGTTAGTACCTCTATCCTCATCTATATAACTTACTTTATATGACATATCAAATTCCGGTCTAAAGACTTCTATTGCATCAGGATCTATATGGATGTTGTTTGCCTTCGAATAAAATGATCCGTAAAATTCATCTGTGACTATCTCCATATTAAAATGGTCGAACTTATATGGTTCGATTCCCAATTGTTTTGACAAGGCTTGATATCCATAATATGCTCCTCTCATGGTCCAGTGATGATCTGTTTTGAAATAAATGTATTCATCCCTTTTATCCTTCAATGTTTCATATACATCAACAAAATCTATGTTTTGATCTAATTCACTTTTTATAGTCTTAATAGCTTCCAGTTGGTCATAGGGACTAGCGAATAGGGGTAATTTATCGTCATATATTTTTATTGAATTTGGAACTAGCAATAGATTGATTACTATCTCCGGAAGCTTCTTGGAGAACTCATTTAAGGCTTCGACATTTTTATTTAACTGTTCACTTGGCTTTTTATAGTCTTCCATCAAGTATCCATCATCGCAAAAAAAGATACCATTGTTTATAGTCTTTAATGTCAATCTCTCAACATCTGATTTAATTGCCACCCAAAAATCTCTAAAGGCAAACTGGTCTGTAATGTATTCTTCAAATTCACTTGTAAATCTTCCCGAGACTAAATATTCAAACTTGAAATTTGGAAATTGTGCAAGCATTCGATTTTCAAACTCAGAAAATTCTCTATCGGTAGCTACTATATTTAAAATATTTATTCCTATTAAAAACAAAATAAATAGGGTAATAATTATTTTGTTTGATTTTTTTATCACTTTTACATCTCCTTAAAATCTAAAGTATAGAAATGGATTGTATGTTGCATCTACTAAATATACAGTTGATAGAAAGAAAATTCCGAAAAAAATAGTTGTTACTATGATGCTTTCGTAATATAGTTTCTGTTTTTCTTTAAGTCTTTCTAGCAATACCATGTGCTTGTTTTTTATATAGGGTGTTGCTCCAATGATTGATATAATTAGTAGAATTGTGTAATTGCTTATATAGTATAGCGATTGCATATTATATAATTCTACATTATTTAATCCAATCATTACTTTTAAATAGTCTAGTCCTATAGAAATATCGTCGAATACGAAAAATACCCATCCTATCAACAATATTAAAACAACATACATATGCCTAATTGGCCTCCACAAACCTTCTAAAAGCTTTAGTAATCTAAATTTCTCGATAGCTATTATTCCTCCAAAATAAAGCCCCCAGATAACGAAGTTCCAGCTAGCTCCATGCCATAGACCCGTTAAAAACCATACGATAAGTAAATTTCTGTAACCCTTTAACTTACCAGCTTTATTTCCTCCAAGTGGTATATAAACATAATCCTTAAACCAAGTCCCCAATGACATATGCCATCTACGCCAAAATTCCGTTATGCTCTGGGATATATAGGGATAATTAAAGTTCTCTAAGAAATCAAATCCAAACATTTTTCCTAGCCCAATAGCCATGTCGGAGTATCCACTAAAATCAAAATAAATTTGGAAGGAAAAAGCAATTAGTCCAAGCCATGCGGTTAATACAGTTAACTCACTAATGTTAGTACCTTGTATCTCACTCCATAACATACCAATGTTGTTAGCAATTAGCGCTTTTTTTCCAAGTCCAATAGTGAAGCGTTTTATCCCATTGGCGAGCTTATCTATATTTTCTTCTCTGCCATTAATTTGATCTGCAACTGTCTGATATCTCACAATTGGGCCAGCTATTAATTGAGGAAATAGCGTAACATAGGTTGCCAGGGCAATTGGATTTTTCTGTACTGGTGCTTCACTACGATAAACGTCTATAGTATAGGACATTGTTTGAAATGTATAAAAGGATATTCCAATTGGTAATGGTAACCTTAGCTGAGCAAAGTCTATACTAAATAAATAGTTTACGTTCTCTATTAAAAAATCTGAGTACTTAAAGAATGCTAATAGGCTTAAATTTATAACTATCGATGATAAAACAATGAGTCTTGCTTTTTTATCATCGTCACGGTATTTTTCTATTAATAGTCCATGTATATAGTCAACTATTGATGAAAAAATCATTAAAAATATATAAACGGGTTCTCCCCAGGCGTAAAAAATTAAGCTTGCTATTAATAGCGTGATATTTTTGATCTTTTTAGGTGAGATAAAATATAGTAATAGCGTAATCGGTAAAAATGTAAATACAAAAGTCAAACTGCTGAATACCATGGTATCACTCCATACTCTAGTTAAATACTAAGGGGCTGTCTCATAAAATCATCTCTTGAGTTCAGCCCCAGTTTGTTTGAAAATGAAGGAAATTCAAGATTTTGAATTTCCTCATCCTCCTTTTACTTATTTGTTTAAAGCATTATTGAATATAGTTTCAATACTTTCAGGATCATCATAGGTAATATATATTAAATATTTACCCTCTACTATTGTTATATTGTTTTTAACCTTTTCATACTGATCAGGCAAGTAAGATGACCAAATCATTTCCTGTTGTTCCTTTATCTTATCTAATGATGTTTTTAAATTTTCTAACTTTGACTCGTCCTTTGCCTTCAATACAACTATTAAATCTGACCTTACATTCATCATCTGCTGTATTACGATTCCCTCTTCAAGATCCTCTTGGTTAAACATCTCAGCCATAGGCTCTTTCAAATCACCTGAAGCTAAATCTGTTTCCATATATCCAGGTAAACTTCCATCTTTAAAGCTATCCTCTGGAACCCCAGCAGCTTTCATATCCTCGGCCATTTTAGCCTTAATACCTTCTACAATATCTGTTATTGGCACATTTACCTCTTTCTGTTGCTTACTACATCCTGCGGCTGTAAAAACCATTAAACATGCAATTGCTAAGATAAAAAACTTCTTCATTTCTAGTCCTCCTAAATTCTTATGATAAATTTCTTGTAGTTTTGTCCACTACTCATTAGACGGACAGAAAAAAAGAAGGTTCCGTATTTATGGTGAAAAGAGTTTTAACATTTTGTAACTATGAAGTTACGAAATTGAAACTTAATACAAACTCAAGGGCATCAAACCCCTTCGTTTTGTTCAGATTTCTCTTAGAGAAAATGACCTCAATAAAATATAACTTAAGGAATAGATTATCTAATACAAGCAGTACACCAAGTATCTAGATAACTATTCCCGAGTTATACTTTTCAAATCAACTTAATCGGCCTTATTTTTTCGATGATTTAATCTAATCCTACTATATCTATCCCCTAAACACAGGCTGCCTTGACAGATTCATGTTTAGATTTATTTTTCTAAAGGGCATACCATTTTGTTCTTTCATAAGAAATTCAATGATATTCTTAAGACTCATATTCTTTATTTCATTGCCATCTCTTGCCTTAAGAGAATACACATCATTTTGAACTTCATTTTCTCCTATGACTATAACAAATGGAACCCAGTTCTTCTGTGCATCTCTGATTTTCCGACCAAGTCTTTCACCCCTATCATCAATTTCCACCCTGACATTGTACCTTTTTAATTTTGATGCTATATTTTCTGCATGTTCATGAAACTTATCATTTATAGGTAGTAGTCTAAGCTGCACAGGACTAAGCCAATATGGAAGCTCTGGCTTATCCTTCATAAGACTAGCCTCTAGTATTGCATACATCCATCTTTCAATAGAACCAATAGATGAATGGCATATTATGCATCCCTTTTTTATACCTTCGAAATTTACATATCTAATACCATATATATCTGCATCCTTAACATCAAGTTGAACTGTAGAAAGCTGTAAAAAACCATTATTACAATCAATTGCTTGAAATTCACTTTTAATTGCCCAATAGTGCTTCATATCCGATAAAAGCTCTATAAAAACAGGTACTTCGCCATATGATACAATCTCTTGTATCTCCTCCTTATGCTTGTAATAGAAATCCTCAACTGCCCTAAATACTATAACGAAATTAATATCCATTGCCTTTGCAAGATCATAATAATTTTTATAAAGTTCCTTATATTCGTGGAAGCCTTCCTCAATATCCCTTGCTAAGCTGTGGATATCGGGCATTGAAAAGGCTCTTAACCTCTTTAAACCTGCCAGTTCTCCACTTTTTTCATATCTAAAGCTCTTTGAATATTCATAAACTCTAAAGGGAAGATTCTTATAGCTCAGTTTGGCATCCTTGAGCATTCTAAAAAGTCCAAAATCTCCTGCAAATCTTAAAATAAATTCCCTGTCCTTCCCCGGTGCATTTACAACATAATGTCTTTCATGGAATGATTTCACCTGCTCCTTAATATCCGGTTCATTATAATCGTATATTAGAGGAGTCTCTATTTTTAGAGAATCCAGTCTGTTTAATGCTATTTCATCGGCCCAATCCTTTATTAGATCAAATATCAGATTGCCCTTTGGATAGAATCTAAAGTGACCTGAATCACTTGCTGATTCATAATCCACTAGCTCCAGTCTCTGCATTGAACTAATTGACTTTGGCATATCCTCGGATTTCCTTAACCCCTTTTCATCCATTAAAAATTTATTTAGAACATCGTATTTCTTTATAATATTTTTAGCCTCTATACTATCAACATCATACTCCTTACCATCAACATCTAATATTATCTGCCTTTTTTCTATTTTTGAATTTATCATTTCTCTATTAATCATCTTTATAACCTCCCAGAATATTAACCTCTAATTTTTTATAAAACAAAAAGACACCGGTTGCTCCCAGTGTCTAAAAAGAGTAGTCAAAAAAATTGTTATATAAATAAACACCACGAGCAACTCCAGTTTGCTCGTGTATATATAAACTACTTACAGGTTATATATCCTGAGCAATCTGAAAAATATATTAAGTTATCATCGAATGTCGTGGTGGTGGTTATAAACATTAGCTTTCTCAAATTACTCACTTCCTTTTTTAAAAATTGATACAAAAAAACCTCTCAATCCTTATGGGACGAGAGGGATACATCGCGCGGTTCCACCCAAATTACAGCCTAAATTTCTTTAGACAGTCACTTTAGAATGATTATAACGTAATCATCGGTAATACCTACTTATGCAAAACATGTTCAGTGTACAGCTCAGAGGTGGTTTTCAACTATTCGTGCTTAGAGGTACTTACAGCCAATGGTACCTCCTCTCTATAAACCGTAATAAGTCTACTCGTCCTCGTCATTGCAATTTATATTATTAGTATTATATGTGACTTATAATATAATGTCAAATCTTTTTTGTTATGTTTATTATATACAGTACTCATTATTTTTATATAAAAACCTTCATATTTGATTTTGAAACTTCTCACCTATATAGAACGCACTTATAAATCTACATTTTGATTTTTTAAATAGCCCACGTTTCAAGGCTTTTTAAAAAATCAAAATGTAAAAGATTTATTGGGATTTCTATAGCCTATGAAATTGCCATAGATAGAAGCTCTAGATTCCATTTCCCATTTTTATAAGTAGCTTTATATTTAGGAAAAACTGCACCTAAATTACCAAACCAAGAAGTCGCTTCTATTGTAGCTTTATTCTTACTCATCTTTTCTACTCTCACACTTAATAGCGTTCCATTTAATGACCTTGTCAAGTTTCCATCCTTATCTTGTTCAAATTTAGTACTGTCATCTTTCACTGCTTCAAATGCATATACATTTTTAGAAATACCCTTAAGTTTATTTAGTACCTCTTCCTTTCCCTTATCACTCAAACCCTCTAATGCTTCCATTTCTACAGCTATGAAGTCATTACCTCCATTCTCCTCATTAAAGGCCGCCGCCATTACTGCAACATATAAGTCAATTTTTTTCATTTCTTCTAAGCTAATATTCACTGAAGGATCTACTTCTTTTTCTACTTTATTACTCTTAACGCCACTGCACCCATTAGCAACCAATGTAACCATTAATAATATCACTAAGGTTATTTTTTTCATTTCTATTACCTCCTATTTTCTTAATCTATAAAGTTAGACGTATGAACTCCCCAATTTGTTTCAAAAAAAGGGTGTTTCAGAATGACGAATTTCTGCGTTATTTGAAATTTCATCGACTTAACACGTACATTAGTACTAGCCAAACCGCTGAAATTTCATAGCCTTGAACTTCATTCATTCTGAAATACCCTGGGGCTGTACTCATAAGATTACTTCATGAGACAGCCCCCTATTATCACTAATTACTTTATATATCTGTAATATTATCCAAATCCTCTATAACCTTGTTTAGGTTCTCAATTCTTGAATTCTGTATTTCAATGATTTTTTCATAGTTTCCCTTTATTCTATTATAGTTTCTTTTCTCCTTTGCATCGCGTAATCTTTCAGTAATTTTTCTCATATCGCCTCTAGAACCACCAATCTTTTTGTTCCAGTTCTTCAGAATTTCTAGTGATTCCTTAAGCTCTTCTACTTGTTCATCCGTTAATGAGTCCTTTTCTTCCATTAGTTTTCTAATATGATTTTTAGCATTTCTATAGGATTCCTTTGACTGCTGAGTTAACTTATTTGACTTTTCTTTGTTTTCACTTACTAGCTTTATTAATGGAGTTATATTTTGTTTTAAATCTTTTCTCTTGTCTATCTTACTTTTATCAATTGTTTTTCTATCAGTTTCTTTTTTACTTCTAATTTGTTCCTCATTCTTTTCAGTCTTGTTCCTTTGTTTATATGTATTTTTATCTTCAGCGAAGGAAGTTGTAATCCCTAAAAGTAAGCATATAGATATTAGTATTAATATAAATTTTCTCATATTTTCCCACCTCCTAATCTTCCACTGTTAAATCATCATCTTCGAGGTCATCCATTTGATTTATATTATCGAACACATCGTCAAGCATCTGATCAATTTCATTTAATATTTCTTCTTTTTCTTTGCTTGTCACCTCGTTATTTGATTTTGCAATCACTTCTGCATCTTCTTTTTCTGTTTTTTCACCCTCATTTTTCTCTATGTACTCAACATTCTCATTAGTTTTTTCTTCATTTCCATTACTAATTTCATTATCTATAGAAGCCTCTTGGCTAGCATTCTCTTTTGTTGACTCCATTGAATTATTATTTTCCTTAATTGGTGCATTTCCTCCGCAACCAATTAATAGAAATAGCAAAGTTGTTATTGCAACAACTGAAACAACACCTCTCATAAGCAACCCCTTTCAGAAGGTCTATTAAAACATTGATATATTTATATAGTACAATAATTATGTGGAATAATTGTGTGAGGCTAGGCAGAAAGTTAACATGTAATATATGGTAATATAATTTAGTGAATAAAAAAAATATGACATGGATTTCCTTTAATCCGTGTCATATTCTTCATATTTAACTTACATAATTAATTATATTAGTTTCTACGGGGCTTTGGAGATAACATTGAAAGCACAGCAGCTACTAAAGGAGTAATTGCTATAAGTGCTATTGATTTATTATATCCCCCAAAATAATCGAATCCCATACCTATAATCACTGGTCCTATTGCCGATCCTATAACGAGGGCGGTCATAGTAAATCCACTTATAGATCCTAAATGCTTTTTACCATAATATTCTGGCCAAATAAATCTCCTACATACATTTTGTACGCCTGTAGTAACTCCCATGAAAACAGCACAACCGATTGCCATCACTTTGTACTCAGCCAGTAATAGTGCTATAACTCCAAAAGTCTGAACAATAAATGTTATGGAGTATACGTAATGAACCTTTACCTTTGCTAAAATATATCCTGCTAAAAATGTTGAAGGAAATGAAAATAAACCAATTAAACTCAATATCATTGCTGCTGTCCCTGAGTCAGCTCCCTTCTCAGTCATAATAGAATACATGTGGAAGAACAGACCTGTATTAACAAAGGCCGGTACAGATTGACTATACACCATAAACCAAAATCCTCGTGTCTTTGCAACTTCACCAAGAGTCCAAGATTCCATATCCCTAACATCTTGAGCAGCTTCCATAGCCTCGCTAGTTCCGATTTCATGCAATGAAGGTTTATTTTGAAGGAATGAATATACTAGAGGTATAAAGAATAATAGTAGCAATAGTCCCCAAAATACCCATATACTCTGCCAGCTAAAGTTTACACGGGCATAGTTATTGATGGGAGGTATAACAATTGACCCTATTGCTCCTCCTAGTGAAACTAAACTAAAAGCAAAAGCCCTCTTCCTATTAAACCAGTTGGGAATTAAAGTAGATGGTAAAAGTACCATAGATCCTTGACCTAACAGCCTTAGCATAAAGAATATAATAATCAGAGAAAATCCTTGAGTAATTCTACTGCACAAAATACAGGTTACTCCCAGAAGAAAACTAATTATCATGGTCATTCTTCTATGACCATACTTGTCAATTAATCTTCCTACATAGACTAGTGTAAAACCTGCTATAAGTGTAGCAATAGAATAAATTTTTGATATCTCTGTTCTACTTAACTCAAATTCCTTAATAAAATCATCTATAAATCCAGAAATAAAATATGTTTGACCAGGAGCTGAGAAGAAAACCGTTAAAATTGCTATTGATACAATAACCCATGGATAGAATGATTTCTTATAAAATTTTGTTTTAATAATTCCTGCTATCATAAGTTTCTCCTTTTATAGGTCGATGTGTGATTTTTGAGTTTAACATATAGTGGATACTAAAAAAATAGTTTATAAATATTCTAGGAATGGTCACAGACCATTCCTCTCACTACATAATTATTCACACTCAAGGTACTATTATAGCATAGAATTATTATCCGCAATAATTTGTTTTATGGATATCTAAATCCTCTAGATTTCTTATGTTTAATTCACTATCAATACATTCAATAGTAAGGGGATTTAGATGCACATCAATTCCAATAAATTTCATATTATCACCCTTTTTAAAGTGTCCATTAAGAGACAATCCTATTTCTATATTTACAAATTACAGCCTGAATAGCTAAATAATCTACTTCTTCTGGAAGCTCATCCTTGATTGGTCTTAATCTTTCGGCTCCTATTTTTTCAATAGCCTCAATAATAAGTGCTTCATACTTTGAAGGAATAAGTTCATCTAAATCTACATCCAATCCTTCCTCCGAACACCTAATAATATGCTTATCGATAGTCATCTGTTTAATATCTCTTTCCTTGGAAATTTCTTTGAGTGACATCCCTTCCTTATACATATTAAAGGTTATAACATGACTTGCAACTTTTTCATCTTTAGCTTTTTGCCCTTTGGCCTTTTCCTCTGGCACCTCTATATTTAGTTCCTCCGTCTTAATATCATGTTCTAGTGCATAGTTCTTGATAGCATCTAAAAATTCTTCTCCGTATCTCTCAAACTTCATCTCCCCTACCCCTTTAATATTTAACATAGAGTTATAATTCTGGGGATAGTATTTACTCATTTCACGTAGGGTGCTATCCGAAAAGACAATGTATGGCGGCACCTTTTCTCTAGTTGAAATATCTTTTCTAAGACCACGAAGCACTTCAAATAATGAATTATCCTCAATAACCTTCTCCTTTTTCCTTTGAACCTTCTGAAATACTTCTTCTTTACCCTTTAATACAGGTATGGCCTTTTGTCTAAGCTTTACAACTGGATATTGGTCGTCGGTAAGTCCAATATATCCTTCTGCTGACAGTACATTTATGATGTCCTTTATCTCCTTCTCAGTATATTCTTTCATAATGCCATAGGTTGACAAACCGTTAAATCCAAGTTCTCTGATTCTTTTATTTTTAGAGCCTCTAAGAACCTGTGCAATCACAGTTGTTCCAAAACGTTCCTTTACGCGATAGATGCAGGAAAATATTTTTTGCGCCTCTATTGTAATATCCGTAAGCTCCCTATCATCCATACAGGTACTGCAATTACCACATTCCTCATCAATATCCTCTTCTCCAAAATACTCTAAAATATACTTACGTATACATTTAGATGTATGACAATAATCCACCACAAGTTGCAGTCTTTTATATTCATTTTTTTGCCTGTCAGGAGATAGTATACTTTGCTCAATCATAAACTTTTGAAGTAAGGTATCTTGAGGTGCATAGAGTAAAATACATTCACTTGGTTCTCCATCCCTGCCGGCACGACCAGCTTCCTGATAATATGCCTCCATATTTTTAGGAATGTTCTGGTGAATTACATACCGCACATTAGATTTATCTATTCCCATACCAAAGGCATTTGTAGCAACAATGATATTTACATCGTCATATATAAAACTATCCTGACTTTCTTTTCTTTCCACAACACCCATACCTGCATGATACTTTCCTACCCTGTGTCCTTTTTTCTTAAGGGCTTCGTACAAGCTATCTACTTCTTTTCTAGTAGCTGCATAAACAATACCTACTTCTTCACTGTTATTTTCTATATGCTTCATTATATAATCCCTTTTGTTTACTCCTCTTTCTACAGCAAAATATAGATTTTCACGATTAAAACCCGTAACATAAACATTGCCATCTCTAAGGGCTAAAAGTTTTACAACGTCCTCTTTTACACCCTCAGTAGCTGTAGCAGTGAAGGCCGAAACAATAGGTCTATTAGGTAATTCCCTTATTAGCTGTGCGATACTTCTATAGCTTGGTCTAAAATCATGTCCCCATTGAGAAACACAGTGAGCTTCATCCACCGCAACTAGAGATATCTCAAGGTTTCTAATCATTTCTCTGAATCCCTCAGACTCTAACCTCTCGGGAGCAATATATAAAAGCTTTATTTCTCCATTCCTAGCTTTATCGATCCTATCTTGAACTTCTCTATAACCTATTGAACTATTTATAAAAGTTGCTGGTACCCCTATATTCTGAAGTCCATCAACCTGATCCTTCATAAGCGAAATAAGTGGAGAAATTATAAGCGTCAATCCGTTAAGTAAAAGCCCCGGGATTTGATAACATATAGACTTTCCAGCACCGGTAGGCATTATTGCAAAGGTATCTCTACCTTGTAAAATACTTTCTATGATTTTTTCCTGTCCCTTTCTGAAGCTATCATAACCGTAGTACTTTTTTAATAACATTCTTGCATTTTTTAGCATTTGTTTATACTCCTTTTGTAAATTTCTATTAATCCTAGTATATCATTTGTGGGTAGATTAATGAATGGATGAATTTTCGACAAGGCAATTGTACCCCTCCCCCATTAATGAAATATTTTTAGAAAAATTTCCAAGTTTTTTTGACAATATCCACTATATTGAATATAATAAATATATACACCCCTAGGGTATAGGGTTTGAATATGTTTTTTAGGAGGAGATTTTTTTATGGAAAGTTCTTATTATATTAAAACCAATAGGGCCTTTACAGCAATAAGAAAGTATGGATGGATTTTTACTCTATTAGTAGCCTTTGGAGGTCTATTTTATCCAAAGCTAGGTTTATTAGTTATTCCTGTAATGATTGCTTTAACAACTATTTCTTTCTTTAAGGGTAGATATTGGTGTGGTAATTTTTGTGCCCATGGAAGTTTGTTTGATTCACTTATAATGCCAATAAGTAGAAATAAAAAGATTCCTAAATTGTTTAGAACGAAAATAACAGCATTTCTCTTCTTTGGTTTCTTTATGTTTAAGTTAACAACAAAGTTCATAAGGGTCTCAACTATTTGGGGAACTATATCATTTTGGGATAAACTTGGCTTTATTTTTGTAGGAAGCTATTTAATGGTAACTATTTTAGGGGGAGGGTTTAGTATCTTTTTTGCTCCAAGAACCTGGTGCAATATTTGTCCTATGGGAGTAATGCAGACCTTCTCTTATAAACTTGGAAAATTATTAGGCATAACTAAGAAAACCGATGAGAAAATTTCAATTGCAAGCAAGAAAATGTGCCATAAATGTGGTAAATGTTCTCGCGTTTGTCCTATGCAACTAAATCCTCATCTGGAGTTCTCTGATAATAATCAGTTTGACCATGAGGCCTGTATACGATGCTCAACATGTGTAGTCAACTGTCCTGCCGGAATTCTTTCTTTAGACAGCGAAGTTGAAGCCATATCTATTAAGGATACAACTAATATTAGAGGCTATGATGAAAGACAAGAGATCGAGGCTAAGATTAATAAAATCAATAAACTAGCCGAAGATATAAATGAGTATGTATTTACCTTCGAAGATCCTAAATATGTTGACTATAAGCCTGGTCAATTCTTTGTTGTGAAGATAAAGGATGATCCAAATATGTATAGAGCTTACTCTATCGCTTCCTATAATGAGGATAGTTCCAGCTTAAGTATTATCATAAAAAGAGTATCCGATGGATACGGTACAAATATAATCTTTGATCAATTTAAAGAGGGCGATATTATCACCCTTGAAGGACCGTTAGGTAATGAATTGTTGGTTGATAAAAATGCTAAAAAAGTACTCTTTGTAGCAAACGGTATTGGGATTACCCCTTTTATACCTATGGCTATGGATGTATTAGAAAACAACTTAGATCAGGATGTCACATTAGTTTGTGGTATGAGATACGAAAATGAGTTCATATATGATGACTATTTTAAGAATCTAGAATATAAATATGACAATTTTAAATATATAAAGGTCGTATCTAGACCAAGCGACGAAAAGTCTATTAAGGGCTACGTTACAAATATTATTAAAGAAATGGATCTCGATGGATATAAGGTCTATATCTGCGGTTCTAAAGCAATGATAGATAGTACCTTAAAATCATTGGATAGCAAGGGCGTTGAAGAAGAGAATATTTTCTATGAAAGTGCTTAGAAAAGGGAGTCTCAGAATGACGAATTTCTACGTTATTTGAAACTTCACTCATTCTGAAACACTCTGGGGCTTAACTCAAAAATGTTTTTTTGAGACAGCCCCTTTTTAAGTAACTCTATCTATTTAAATAACTCTTTAATAAGCTCAGGAATAAAATCATCAATCATTGGATATGTCTCCTTATCCTTCTCATATTCCTCAAGCTTATCATACACAGCCTTTAAATTCTTAAATCCGCCATACTTTATTTGTATGTCAATAATTTCATTCATTGCCCGCTCTTCACCTAATACATTTTTATATATTCTCCCTTGTACAGCTCTGACAAAGTTTTCATCTACAATCCTATTCCATGGTATCGATTGATACATCTGATGGGCATAATCTTGTTTTTTCTTAGACATAGTAAGCCCTGAAATTAAACTTTCGTTGTTTGCTACTGGAGCATTTATATAACTATGTAGTGTTTCATGTAATGCATTACTGACAGTATTATTCATATCAAACTTTTCAGGGTTTCTCGAAAAATCGTTTGGAGATTGGAAGCTAATAATCAAAGCTCCTTTATCGGTTTTAATACTATAAAATGATGCCATTGACGGCCGAAAAAGTGTAATAAGAGTTTTATATTCTATGTTATCACCAGGATAATATTTACTTTTATTCCCCAGATATTTTTCAGCTTCCTTAAGTAAATTTACTACTTCCGTTTTTTCAATATTGTCTTTAATATAGCTAGAAGCAGCTACATATAAATCGCTATTTTGCTTAAAGAATTCCTCGGCATTGGTATCTATATAAAAGCTTCTTAAAAGACTTAAAAATTTCTCTATTTCTTTTTCATCCCTAAAAATCCAGTTTCTATACTGAGGTTGAAATTCATATATAGGTTTTAAATCTGGAGAATTAGAACAGCTGAGTAGAATCCCTATTGCATCTCCATTTATGTCATCGTAAAAGACGTAATTATTAAAGTTCTTTATAAAATCGTGATTCTTATAGGGTGAAAAATATCCCTTTGCCCTTTTGTATAGCTCGTGTTGGTCGGTACCTGGCATTATAATTTGACTATCAAAATCAAGATACAAAGCGCTAGCTATAAGGTACGTGTCTATGATATTGCTAGTATAAATACTATATTTTAGATCCTTATTGTATTGATAAATAAGACCATAATCAGTAGTATCTATAGATACTATACTTTTATCATCTTTCTGTGGCTCTATAGCATCTATTTTAATATCGCTATCTAAGTTAACCCCTATGCTTCTAGCAATGAACCTTATTGGAACTATTGATCTTCCATGTATTGCAGTTGGTTCAAAAACTAAATCTACTGAATTTCCATCTATTAACACCTTAGTAGGCTCCTCTGCAAAAGCTAAGGAAGAAAATGCTATTAGAAATAGAATAAATCCTAGAACTATATACTTTGTTTTAAACATTTTTATTCCCCTCTGTTTTCCTCATATCATTTTGTGCAAATATAATTATTTTACTTCTTTTTGTTATTTCCTTCACAAACAAGGTATTTTTGTGTAATTAATTTGATGATTTTCTTAGCACGCTCCCTATGCTCATCTAAGTACTTAAGAAACATATCGGTATCATAATTAATATCTGAGTTATTATCAGGCAAAGACAATATTTTAGAAGGCTTTTCTTCTAGCTCTCCTTCCTTACCAAATACCCTTAATAAGGATGCTATACTATATCCACAATTCCGTAATAATCTAATAACCATGATCTTTTCTATATCCCACTCAGAAAATATTAGAATATCTCTACTATCTTTTTTTATACTAAACAAACCGTTTCGTTCCCAGGTTCTTAGTGAATCTATAGACACACCTATATGATTGGCTGCTTTTTTTCTTGTCCTTATTATTGGATTATTCCTATCTCCTACATTATCTTCAAACCAGTTATCAAGTACTCTCAAGGCTGCCTTAGCCCTTTCAGTCTCAATCTCTACTTTTTCTAAATACTCCTTTGCTGACTCCAATGCCCCTCCAAAATCATCGGCTGCAAACTTCTTTACTAACCCATGTACTATTTTCCCATCAATGGGATAGGGCCCGGGCAAAGCTACCCTGGCCAGTTTCATCTGATATAGGTGCTTTTCATTGAACACTCTATAGTTATTCTTCATTCTATCTGCCCTTGAAATATATCCCCATCTTTCATATAGCCTTACTGTATTTGGATGTACATTCGCAATGTCGGCAATTTGTTTTGTGGTATAGGTTTTTCCCCTCATTATTATCACATCACTTCTATCCCATTTTATTACTATTATATATTATCATCTAGCCCTTTTATAATGCCCTTCATTGACTTAGCAATTTCCAGTATCTTATTAATATCTACTTTATCTATTTTATCATCGGCAGTATGGGCAATCTCAGTAATAACCTCGACAACGTTCTCAGAAGTTATAGCAACTGCAGGTATTCCATTCATCACAAATATCATGTGATCACTTTGATACCATGGGTCGATTTCAATGAATTTCTTGTCATCTTTAAAAGCATTACGTATAACCTTCTCTATTACTTCCTTACAGTCAAAACAGCTAAAGGTGGATTTATGTCCCTTACATCCAGCTCCATCGCTATTTACTGCAAATAGTATATCCTTAAATCTACCCTTATTGTCTGATAAATAAAGCATTTGTCCAGAAGCAGCATAATAGTCTTCTCCATTTAACACTAATATTTCTATGCCGTATCTTCCCTTATAATCCTTTAATAAATCAGCCAATGCAAGTAAAGATGTCACTCCTGTTCCATTATCTAAGGCCCCTGGAGTTCCCTTTTTAGTATCTATATGTGCACAGAAAACTATCCTCTGATTACTTGATCCATCCTTAGTCCCAATTACATTGCATCCCTCCGATGGTATTCTCTTTGATTCAATCTTCAGATACATTTTATCTTCTACACTGCTTAAAATTTTTCTTCCTTCTTCCTCAGTTAAGAATACAGATGGAATATCAAAATCTCCGTCTTCAAATAAAGGAAAGGGATACCACGCCCCGGCAAGCTCTGGGTTTCGACTTGTTATTGCTACAACAGCAATAGGAGACTTCTCTTCAATCGTGCTAACAATCTTTTTATGACCCTCTGGATTATAAAACACAAAGTTTTTAGGCATTAATTGCTCTTTACATAATTCTCCATGTAGCACAGCAATCTTATCTGTAAAATCCTTATTAGATAACTCCTCAAGGGTGCATGCCGTCTCAAAGTTACCCTCAATTCCACATGAAAGTGAATAGGGACTAATAAATGCTTCAATACACTCATCCCCAACATTAAGAATTAATTCTCCATATTCCCAGTCAATACACTTAAATTCTGGCTTTTCAACTTTAAAGCCATTAGATGCAAGTCTTTTGGATACATAATCTGTGGCCTTTTGGTTTCCTAGACTCCCCACATGCCTATCACCAATATTAACACATAGCTCTTTTAAGTCTCTTTCAATTTGCTCTAGTTCTAATTCTCTCTCCATGTAAAAACACCTCCATATATAGTTAACCCCTATGGGTTTAAACTAATTTTAGCTATATTGTAGGGTGTGGTGTATTAGTGGAGGGTTTGTTTTTTTAATATTATCTATACGTTAAAAAAAGGGGGTGTTTCATAATGACGAATTTCTACGTTATTTGAAATTTCATTTATTCTGAAACACCCTGAGGCTGTACTTATAAGATTCCTTTATGAGATAGCCACCTTCAATTTTAAGTAAGCTCATATTTTTTTCTATTCTTCATAATTAACTATCAGTTTCCATACAAACTATAGCCTTATTGGTTTCTTTAATGAAGCTCCTTTTTCATTTCTTATTTCAGGTATAGAAGAACGTACATGTTCTAACCCCACTTTATTCCATGCTGATTCATTAAGGCGTAACAGCTATTGCTAGAGCACCGTTTCCTCCTGCATTTACAGAAGTTAAAAGTGTATTATCAGAGGTCTGAATGACTTCTACAATATCAGGGTTCGAGTTGGATACATAAACTCTACTTCCGTCAGTATTAATCGCAAGGCGCTCAGGTGAATCAGCAAGACTCAATTGCTTAGTAACCTCATTACTTGCTACATTAATGACATTCAGAGCACCAAATGCCACAAAGACTTGATTTGAAGTTACATAGACGAAGTCCGATGATGGAGCGATGACAATATCAGTTGAAAAGTTAGCGCGGGCTAGTTCTATATTTGCAATATTTGAATTATCCGATGTTCTTATAACACTTACAAACTGTGAATTTCCAATTACATAAACAAATGCTCCATCTGGAGTAATTGCTAGATTCTGGCCACCTATCGGTAAATTCACAGTATCACTTATTGTTTGATCCGATGTTCGTATAACGTTTACTGGACCAATTCCATTTACAACATATACAAAAGCGCTATCGGGTGTGCTGGCAACCGAAAGTGGATTAGTACCTACAGTTATGGTTTTAATAACTGTATTGTCTGAAGTTTGAATGACGGAGACTGTATTATCAAGGGTATTAGCTACATAAACAAATTGACCATCTGGAGTAATAATTATATTCTTAAATGTACCTGCACTTCTACCAACACTAATGGTTTCAATAACTGTGTTATCAGACACACGTATCACGGAGACAGAGCTTGCATCGATATTCAAGACATATACAAATTGACTATCGGGACTGATGGCCAGATTTGATGGTCCTCCCTGTACATTAACTGTATCTATGAGTGTGTTATCCGACACACGTATCACAGAGACAGATGCACTAGCACCATTACAAATATAAGCAAAATTCCCATCCGGGATAATGGCTACACGTACAGGCCTGACCTGAGTAGGTATTGTTTTGATTAGCGCATTATTTTGCCCATCTATTGCCCCTACATTATTTGAGAATGAATTAGTAACATAAATTGTTCCAGCTTCAGCACTACATCCTGCAACTGTAAATTCAGTATCAGATATACAAATATTGTTTACTTTTGTACTGGCAATAATTGTTACAACCATACTCACAGTAGACGGTTTTACTGCGAGACTTGCCATATATTCACCGTTTTGATCTGTTGTTGCTGGATTAGGATCAAAGCTTATGCTATTAGGTTCTGAACTAGCGAAGGATACCTGAGCTCCTACAACTGGAGACACTCCATCGGAGGTTACCAATCCACTTATAAAATCTTGGCAATTGATTTCCATAGGTACTTCTAAAGAAATGGTCGGGGTTGGACAAATTTTAGAGGATTCTATCAGTAACATTTCGGACATAAAATCAACTCCTTTTTAGTAGTTGGAAGTAGTAAAAAACATATCATACTTCCAGTACACACTATTCAGGTGTCCAATATATGTTACTAGAAAAGCAGATAATAGGTAAAGCAAACGCTAAGAAGGATATGATAAGTAAATTCACGCTAAATAATTACAAAATATCCACAAATCACAATAACCTTAAATTGTACAGTGCAAAGACTGTTATCGGCCCTAATGGTGATGCTAGCTGGAAATTTTCTATTCAAAAAAATGAATATCATAAATACTATGTTTATTTTGAATCAGGTGTAAGTTATTATGATAATGAAATAGGTACAGTTATAGAGTCTCCTAATGATATAAAAGAAACCTCAAGGGATTTTATTCAATATAACTATAACATCCAAGTCAGTCTAGATAATATACAGCTTATAACAAATTATCCTGTTACCTGATCAAGTGAATCAGTCTGGGAGTTCACATGTACACTTTTAGGCAATGATAACATAATCATATATGCTGATTCTGAAACTGGCAATATATCTGGTTTTAAACTCGGTCAAAATAGTACTCAATGGTTTGAAACATTTTTTTGATGATGCTCACTATATAGCAAGTGACATATTATATAGCTATGACGAAGGAAAGTTCTAGCCTTGTCACTTATACCACATTAAAGATAAAGATGGAAATTTTTTTTAAGAGTTCTCTCAAACCCTTGATAATGGAGACTATTACATATATATTGATACATCAGATGCTGAAGATAATAAAATAGAAGCTATTAAGCCTATAAGGTAGATTACTCTTCTATTGAGCATGATTTTATATTATTTGACAAGAACTACGCAAAAAATCTAGCTATGTCATATGGTATAAAGTATTTAGGACTACAAGAGAATAGCATAACTTTAAAGCTAGAGTCTGATGAGCTTCAGCTACCAGGTATTAACCATATATTAGAATACGAGGATTCCTGCTGGGTGTATTCTATCTCAGATAACGTTAATAGCTATAATCTTTTTATAAGTGCATATACTGGGGAGGTTTGTGAAGTATACAATAAAAAAGAAGGTATTAATAATCCTACAATAGACTATACTGAAGCTAAGTCTATTGCCGAGAGCTTTCTAAAAAAAGTTGCTCCAGATAAATTTCAAAGATATATATTTACTGGAAATAGCAGTGAGGGTTGGATAGTGTTTCGATATAGTAGATGTGAAAATGGGGCTTTATATCCAAATGATGTACTAGTGGTATATCTAAATATAGATGGTAGTATATCTAATTTTTATCAGACATGTAGTACTCCTGAGAGAATAGATAATATCTTTAAGATGATCTGTGAGCCATTCTCTATTTTTTCTACACTGTTTCGTTATCATTACTTAGTTTACATAAAGTTACTATAAATTGCTCTTAATACCTCTGATTATCTTGTCTTTGGAATATTGATTTAAACATTATACTTGAATTTATAGTAATATCAAGGGTGAAATCCATGGCTAATGCCACCCTTGACGTCCTATAAGTTCAAGTTATTTTCCAATTGAGCAATCATTCCAAAAGAATATTTATACTGCAATATCTGAAAACAACATCTTATTATAGACATCAGAAGTAATCCATAGAAAGGATATCACCCCATAGTTTTACTGCTCTTATCATCTTTATGTTTCAGTTTTAGGACTTTGCATCTGTCCCTGTCCTTCAATATTTGAGGGATTATTTCTTATAGTTTAAATATGTATCATAACGCTCATTAAAGCAAATATTAGAAATGGCATTACAATGCTACCAATACAAAAAGTTATACCAAAGACTCTAAATTTCGTTTTCCTAATTATAAAATTAGAAATTAATAAAATTGGTACGATATATACAATTGCTACACCAAATGTACCAAGATCAATGGGACCACGCTCCCCCATCAAAACAATCATACCTCCAGAATTCCGTTCAGCTATTTTTAATGCATTCTCCACAAAACTCCATCCATAATAAGGAATAGTAAATATAATACAATATGAACCGATTATCCCTAACAATAATTGAATACTAATAAAACTTAGTTTCTTAATTTTCATAATCATACCTCTTCCTAAATTGTATTTGTATAATCCTGTCAGTGTGTTGTTAGCATATCTTTCCTAAATTTCTAACTTACCATTATAGACATTAGCTCTACAAATATTTTCATTATTCATACCTTGATTTCTAGAAAAATTATACATTGTTTCCCAGTATATTTCAAATAGCATAATTCATGCTATCTATGCCTATTTAACTCTATTAGATTTGATACCTAAACTTCATTAAAACAACCGATAGAGCATTATATGCCCTGTCGGTTGTTTTAATCACCATATTCTTATCATAATAATCCAAGTTCACTGTCCTATAAAATTCTCCATTCTTATAAAATCATTACTCATCTTCAGACTCAAATGCCTTTTGTAACAATTTAATATACTTTTTACCCCATTCTTCCATAGCTTGTGTCACTGGCAAAAACTCACGACCGATTTCAGTAAGTGAGTATTCAACTTTCGGAGGAACTTGTTTGTACACTTCACGATGTACAATTCCATCTTTCTCAAGTTCTCTTAACTGCTGTGCTAAATATCCTTGTCGAATATTTGGCAGAGCTCTGTGGAGTTCTCCAAATCTCATTGTACCTTCTGAAAGAAAATGCATTATAGCGAATTTCCATTTGCCTTGCATGACCAAATTGGCAATTCCTACACTACAACCCACTTCAAGTAAATCTTTATTCAATGTTACCAACTCCTTTATTTGCAGTATTTCTACGTAATAATATAGTATGTCAAAAATATTATAGTACCATCCATATACAACCCTTTATGACTATAATATATTTGAAAGCATACTCTCTGTCAATAAAATCTCGGGTCTACTCTTACAAGGGCAATGCATTTAAACAATATAAAATTCGGCAAAATCCAATTATAGAACAACAGAAACGAGGATATTTAGTATTAAATGATTGTATGGAAAAATAAGACTCTTCACACTACTTCTTATGATTAATATAATTTATTTAACAGGTAAAACCCTTATATTTCAACATTACTACTTTTTACAGTAGTATATCATATTAATTATAGTACTATTCAAATCGTAACAATGTTGCTATACTAAAATCAATCAAAAATAATAAACATTCCCATTCGAAATGATATTTTAGATTCTCATTAATTAGATAGAGGAATGTCATATAAAATCACTTAAAATATTTTTAAAGAAAGGAGTATAAAATGACTAAAAAAATATTAACTACACCTGAGAATTTCTTTTCAAACCTAAAGGATTACCCTTTTGAATCACACTATATGGATCTGAGCGGAATAAAAATGCACTATCTTGATGAAGGTGATAAAAACAATAAAACTATTTTTCTGTTTCATGGTCAGCCTTCATGGAGTTACCTTTACCGCCATATGATACCTGTATTAGTAAAAGAGGGGTATCGCGTGATTGCTCCAGATTTAATTGGTTTTGGTAAATCTGACAAACCCATTGATTCTAATCATCACTCTTATAGTGCTCATGTTAAGTGGATGTCAACATTTGTTGAAAAACTAGGAATCACCCACGCAGCAGCGTTTATGCAAGATTGGGGTGGCATGATTGGTCTACGAGTATTAGCCAATAATCCCAAATGGTTGGACCGCTTAATTCTTGTAAACACTGCCCTTTCAGAATCTAAAGGTCTAGAGAGAATGATTATGCCTAAAATGCTTAAACTGATTAGAGTAAAAAGTGGTAAGCCAAAGCTTCATAATCTTGAAGAAAAGATGGATTATGGTAATTGGGCTGGCTATTTCCATCATTCAAAAGTACTTGAAATCGGAAAAATAATGCAATTATTAACTACAAGAAAACTAACTCAAACTGAGATGGATGCTTACGATGCACCATTCCCAAATCCAGATTATTATGCAGGTCCACGTAAAATGCCTGAAATTGTCGCCTCAGATTTAGACAAAGCTTATGCCGACTGGCAAAAGCTTAAAAAGTGGACTAATCCGGTTCTCACTCTCTTTAGTGACAAAGATCCATTCCTTGCTGATCAAGGATATGACAAACTATTTCGGGCTAATTTTCCTGGTGCTGCAGGACAGCCACATATTACAATAACAGATGCTTCACACTTTTTACAGGAGGATCAATCTAAAGAACTAATAGATAGGATCGTAAAATGGCTTAATCAAACAAAATTTTAACATAATGTATCAACAAAAAAAATCATAAGAAAAGGATGATATAAAATGAAAATTTTAGTAGTTGGCGGAACAGGAACACTTGGCAAAGCAGTGGTTTCATTATTAAAGAAAGATCACACTGTAATTTCAGTAGGTAGAACAAGTGGTGATTATCAGGTAGACATCGAAAACAAAGCTTCTATAAAAAAAATGTTTGAAGAAATCGGCACAGTTGATGGCATTATTTCAACATGCGGGGATGCAGGGATGGGTCCTTTCCAGATTCAAAGTGATGAAGATATCGATCTTGCTATCAACAGCAAGCTCAGAGGACAAATCGATCTAATCCGTGTTGGTGTACACTCAGTAAAAGAGAATGGTTTCATACTTATAACTACTGGGACTGCAAGTCACAATCTTATGCCGGGCACATCATCTATTACAATGGCAAATGCTGGTCTTGAAGGTTATATACGTGCTATTAATATTGAACAATTCAATGGAGTGAGAGTAAATGCAGTGAGCCCATCCTTCGTCAAAGAAACCGTTGAAATGATGAAACTGGATGTCCCTAATGCAATTTCAGCAGCTGATATTGCAACTGTTTATAAAATGGTTATGGAATCAGGAGAATCCGGTATTGTCGCTGATGTTTCTAAGTATTTAAATCGTGTATAGTAAATGCAAAGAATTACGGAAATTATGGGGTTGCCTGAAAAGTCCCACTATCATTTAACTTTTAGTTCGCATATCAGACAATCCATATTTAAAGCAACATATCAATTCTATATCTGCAAAAGAAAAGTTTACTTACATGTGGTCTTTTCTTATTCCTATAATCAATATTACCCTTAAAACTTTCTATTTGTTGATCTTTACTTTATACCACATATAAATATGATTATATTATTACTTATGAAATGTCCTGCGGACATACAACTCAACTATGCCGGATAAAATACTTCAAACAATGAAGTAGGAAATAAAATTTGTTCTTTTCATACGCTTGCCATATTTATCTGCATAGCAATTTCATAAACATAAATAACCGCCGTTACTTATGGTACGGTTCTCCCTACTATTTGCAACGGCGGTTTTTCCTAATGTTATCTGTATAAACTAACAAGTCAAACTCACATTGCTAAATATCCCTTTTAGGATATTTATGCCCTTAATCATAGTAAGAATATTACTCCTATCTCTGTGGTGGTTGAAGCCCAATTTCTTAAGAATTATATATTATATGATTGAAATTAGTGAAAAAAAGTGTTATGCTATCAACTGAAAACCAAAAATAATATCATTGCTACATAATAATGAATTGCAAAATTTCGATTGGCAATATTATATAATGAAGAGCTTATTTTTATAGGCTCTTTTTAAATGATAAAGAGAGGTAATAATATGATAAAAGTTGATAACTTGTCCTACTCGTTCCCGCAAAAAAATCTATATAATAATATTTCATTTTCATTAGAAGATGGTCAACATTGCGCTTTTATAGGAACAAACGGCAGTGGAAAAAGTACATTAATAGATATAATTATGGATCCAGAAAGATATATGTTCGATGGTAAGTTAGAGATGGACCATAATTGTAGAATTGGGTATGTAAGTCAGTTCTCACAATTAGAGAAAATAAAAGATACTACAGTTTACGAGTATATAGGAAAAGAATTTATTAAATTACAAAATGAAATAACATCTATTTGTACTGAAATGGAAACATCTTTGGATATTGATACTTTACTAGAAAAATACCAGCAAGCTTTAGACGCATTTAATGCAATTGGTGGGGATGATTTCGAAAACATCATAAATAAAAAACTGAATCTTGCAAACCTAACTAAGCATAAAGATCTAATGGTATCTGAACTTAGTGGTGGAGAATTCAAACTCATACAAGTGATTAAGGAAATGCTCAATAATCCCGACTTAATGATTATGGATGAACCAGATGTATTCTTAGACTTTGAAAACCTTAATTCTCTTAAAAACCTAATTAATTCACATAAAGGAACACTATTAGTTATAACCCACAATAGATATCTATTGAATCATTGTTTTAACAAAATTCTGCACCTTGAAAATATGGAACTCCAAGAGTTTGATGGAAGATATATTGATTATAACTTTTCATTACTTCAAACTAAAATTGAGTTACAAGAACTGGCTATAGCCGATAGTGAAGAAATTGAGAGAAACGCTATGTTAATCAATAAACTAAGATATATTGCAACTTATAATTCTGAAGCTTCTAGAGGAAAGTCACTAAAGGCTAGAGTAAAAATCCAAGAAAGATTAGAAGCAAGACGTATTAAAGAGCCTTTTGTAGATATTAAGCAGCCGAATATCAGTTTTGATACTGATAATGAGGTCAAGGAAATCATCGCTTTAAAAGTTAATGATTATAGTGTTGCCTATGATGAGATACTTTTAGAAAATGTTAATTTCGAGATTCAATCTACTGATAAAGTAGCTCTTATCGGTTCAAATGGTACTGGAAAAACCACTTTACTCCGAGACATTTTAAAAAATAATAGTGATTCCATTGAGATTAATCCTGATATTAAAGTGGCCTACTTATCTCAGCATCAAGGTGAGACACTAAATGAGTCTAATACAATACTTGAAGAGTTCTTCGATGTAGGTTTTAAAACCTATTCAGAAATTAGCTCATATATATATAGTTATGGTTTTGATGAAGAAATAATAAATCAAAAAATTGGATCTTTATCTGGTGGAGAAAAAAATGTACTTCAATTAGCAAAAGTTTCTGCTAGTAAAGCAAACATGTTGCTTCTTGATGAGCCCACAAGTCATTTAGATACATATTCACAAATAGCGTTTGAAAAAGCCATAGAGAACTATAAAGGTGCGATTCTAATGATTTCTCATGATTACTATTCTATAGCCAATTGTATGGATTATGTTCTAATCATTGAAGATAAGACCATTAGAAAAATGAGTATCAAAAAATTTAGAAGAAAGATTTATGCTAATCATTTTGATAGAGACTATTTAGAAATTGAACAAAAGAAAAAATCAATTGAAACGAAAATAGAATTGGCTTTAAAAGATACCGATTTTGAGCTTGCAAAAGCTTTATCTGAAGAGTTAGAAGACCTGATTAAGTTGCTTTAAATTGTATTCTCTACAACAGTGATTAAAATCCCCTCTTAGCATTCAGATTATATAACAAAATCTGAATGCTAAGAGGGGATTTATTTATGTTCAAATGAGTACCATCTGATTTTAAGGTAGTTGATATGGAAATATGTGAATACATGTTAAACATTCCTCATTTGTATTAAACTGCTGTCAAATATAAGATTTCAGCCTTACTTATGATATTGCTCACCGTTTCGCTTTAACTGCGGTTTTTTATAGTAAACTAATAGCGATTCCCAAAGGAATGGCTCTCTACTTGACCTATAAATAGATTGTAATTTCAAACCTCAAATTTTCCTATGGCGTGGGTATGTTGAATCCTTGGATCAATTCTACCTCAACACCATTAGGATCTTTTATAAATGCAAACTTTTCACCACTTGGAACTTCTATTGGACCTCGTATAGGCTCTACTCCTTTGGACTTTAATTCATTTAAAGTTCTATCTAAGTCTACAACTCCTAGACCAATTGACACCATTGATTCTCTAAAATTCTCATCATCTTTGGGCTTGTTTTGATACTCAATCAATTCAATTATTCCTGAATCTTCATCTTTTAAAAAAACTATATTAACTCCTTCCATAGGACTAAATTTTTTTATCTCTATAAATCCCAAAATTTCTTTATAGAACTTTAATGATTCATCTAAATCTTCTACAGTAATTGTAGTGAACCTAATATTCATAATTTTTCCTCCACAATGAATTATTTTTTATATTAGCTACGCTTCTACCTCTTCTTGTATTATCCTTTTAACTATCTTCGAAATGACTGGCGGGAGTATTAACGAAACTGGTAAGGCAATAGCAAATCCAACACTCCAGCTGCCCATCCATGCTTTAAAAAACATCTCATTTATTCCAACATTCATTAAAGTCATAGCAAATGACATAAAAAGTGACATTCCTAATCCCATAAAAAATCCAAATACTAAAGATTGATATTTTTTATCAATTTTCATATATATCACTCCTATTATTTTTTACTTTATTAAGCTGAGTATCCTTCTTAATATTATTCATCACAACTTATTTCATTTTTCACATTATAAATATTTTAAAATATTTTGTTTAATGACTTAAGTATATGAGTATATTCTTCTTCTGAAAATCCATTTGCATAAATTTCTATCATTTCTTCAAATGTTGAATTTATTATGGGAACAATCTCTTTTCCTTTATCTGTTAAATATAATCTATAAAAACGCTTATCCTCCATATTCTTTTCTCTTCTTATATAACCACTTTTCAATAAATTTTTAACAGCTTTTGCTGTTGTTGCTTTTCCAATGTTTAATAAATTACTAAGTTCTTTTTGAGTTATACCTTCATTGTTGGAAATAACATATAAAAAATCATGTTGCCCACTTCCGATATCATAATCTTCAAGTTTTTTATTAATAATACTTTGACAATTTCTATGAATAGCAGCTATATATTTTCCAAGTGACTCCTTTTTCAAGATGACACCTCCTTAAGCAATATAGTTTCATTGGAAACTAATTATATTTTATCAAAAATCGCACTTACTTATGGTACGGTTCACCGCAACTACTTGAACAGTAAACCTTTGTACTGATTACTTCTCAATTTGAAAAATGAAAAAATAGAAACAGAAGGGGGCATTAGATACCGAAAATTGAATTAGTCAACTTTTTGTATCTAATGCCCCTTTGCTTCCCATGTTATCACCTTATTCTTATAGCACAAACTCTGAGCCAATACCTAATCTTTCCGATTTTTCAATGGCATAGTTTGCAGTTATTATATCCTGAAGCGCAATGCCGGTACTATCAAATATCGTAATATCCTCATCTGATTGACGTCCTATTACTTCTCCTTTAATGACGGCACCAATCTCTGAAAGAATATCGTCTTCCGAGATAATCCCCTTTTTCACAGCTACTTCTGCTTCGCCAACAGATGTGCTTTGAGCAAAATCATCGGTAAAGACACGCGCGATTCCAAATAGAGCTTCATCAATTTCTTGCTTTCCAGACATATCAGAACCAATGCAGCTGAAATGTGTTCCCGGCTTCACCCATCCTTTCTTAATAAGAGCTTTCCTTGAAGGCGTAGCTGTGATGATGATATCTGCCTCGCCTGTAGCTCTTTCAATATCAGTTACAACTTCAAATTCAACATCAAATTTTCTTTCGACTTCTGAGAACGTTTGCTGATCTTCAATTAGCTCTAAGACATTTAGTCTTAGACGTTCCTTTATCATATTCTTAAACACCTCAGCCTCATTTTGGTTAATGGGGTTCCACAAGAAAACCTTCTCAATCGATGGCATAACCATCAAAGTCGCAGCAATCTGGAGTGTAGCCTGATTTCCCGTTCCAACCATAAGCAACGTTTTTGAATCTTTGCGAGCCAAATACTTCGCCCCAATAGCACCAGCTGCACCAGTACGCATCATCGTGATATGCTCTCCACTAAGTAACGCCTTAGGCGCACCTGTTTTAGCATCAAAAACCATCACCGTCCCGATAAGTTGAGGCAAGCCTTTTTCTGTGTTAGGTCCAAACCATGATACCAACTTCAGTCCAAACGCATTCGCTCCTTTAAGGTAACCTGATTTAATATCCATGTCTTTAGCACCCTGTTCAAACTCGTGAAAAATCATTGGCCAAAGTACGGCTTCTTTGGTATGTTTCATTACATAAGCCTCTTCTACTTTATTTATAACAGTCTCAAGATCAAGCAGCTTTTCTGTATCTGCATGACTTAACGCTCTCATATTAAACATTTTCATTTCCTCCTTTATTTAACTTTTTATCTATTTTTCCAACTTTAAATCCTTTCTTTGATAATAGCCCTGCAAGGCGTACCTTCTACGCCTTGAATATTTAATGGAAAAGCTTCTATCCAAACATGCTTTGACTTTATTACAGCAAGATTCGCTAAACACTCAAGAATGATAATTCCTTTTTGACATAGATAAACATTAACATCATAATTTTCACTCAAATTTGACTCCACACCAACAGAATCAATGGCAATCATTCGAATACCTTTTTCTTCACATAGATATTGAGCGGCTTCTAGTGATAAACTAGGGCGTCTATTCTGATTTAGCACTTTCTCTTCAATGAGCTCTTCCATATAACCCGTTCTGAGTATGAGTATCTTTTCAAATAAATCCACATCCTGGAGCCTTGTTTTTAAGTCGTTGCGACTAATATCTAAGCCGCGCTTATCACTGTCAAAAATATACGCATCACCTTCAAAAAATTCTATTGGATACTCCGAAATCTTTTTCCCATCCTTTAGAAAATAATGGGGTCCTTGAATGTGTGTCCCACTTTGAGTACATAATTTAAAATCATATACATATTCTCGATTTTCACCGGTCACTCTATTGAACGGACCTTGAAGTTCCCAATACGGGTTCGAAGGAAAGATAAACGCATCCATCGGAATCGAAATGTCAATGATTCGATACTTCTTCATAACATCACTCCCATCTCAGATACAAGACTTAAACTCTATACTATTTGATTTCATTGTAAAATTCTGAGATTCTACTCAATCCAATTTTTAAATCCTCTGAATTGTTTCCAGCTCCAACTCTAAAATGATTTTCAATATCCAATACAGCACCTGGGATGACGAGAACACTTTTGCTGTCCAGTAATTGCTTGCAAAATTCTCTAGATGGTATGTCTAAATCATATTTAATCACTATAACTGGACCAGCCTTGGGTCTAACATAGCTAAATCCCGGATTATCAGCAATCCATTCATCAATGATATTTAGATTGTTTTTAATGATATCCTTACTTCTAGCTATAATCGGCTCTTTGTGTTCAAGTGCAATCGCAGCAATGTAGTCATCTACCATTGAGCAACTAATATGGTTATAATCTCGACGAATATTGATTTTTTCAATGACGTCACGAGAACTGCATACCCATCCTGTTCGTAGTCCAGCAAGTGCATATGTTTTTGACATACTGCTTGTACTAATACCTTTTTCATAAAGATCTACGATCGATGGTGTAAATTCGTTGCTTTCAAGATTCAGCCCTCTATAGGCTTCATCCGACAATACATAAGACCCTACAGATTCTGCAATTTCAACAATGCCTCGAAGTGTTTCTTCATCTAGTTCAGCACCTGTTGGATTATTTGGATTTGTAAAACTGATTAATTTTGTTTTTTCATTCACGAGTGCTCTGATTTCATCTAGGTCCAATTTAAAACTATTTTCAGCTCTTAGCTTTACTTTATGCACTTTTGCTCCAATAGATTCAGGAACAGAATAATGCTGTTGGTATGTTGGTAATACTGTAATGACTTCATCCGTTGGTTCAATCAAACACATAAGCACAAGATAGTTAGCGGCAATGGCACCATGTGTCACGACAATCTGCTCTGAACTTACATTTTTATAAAGACTTTTGATGCCTTTTTTCAAGTAATCAGACCCTTCAATCGAACCATACGTCAGTTTCATACTCATGATTTTGTCAACAAATTCCTTTTTCCCAAATTGATACACTGCTTCATTTGACCTATCATGGTTCTTCGAACTGATACAGATCAAGTCTTCTAAAACCAATGAATCCACACAGCTTTCGGCAATATTAATTTCACACTTTGTTTCATAAGCATCCATCCATCGTTCTACTTTAAAATCATCAATTTTCATATTCATTTCCTCCAATCAATTTTTAAGACTTATTTTTCTTAATTATAGACACGATCAAAACCGAAATGTAGAACAAAGGTAAAGAAATTTACCCAACAAAAGAGACTGATAATACCAACATTGTGGTTTTATCAGTCTCTAGAAGATTAATTTATTTAAAGGCTTTGATAGTCTTAACTAACTTCAATAATCCTTGCTCAAATTCTTTCACAGATGCATACGCAAATGAAATCCTCAAAGAACATTTGTCAGCATCATCATATAGATTCCCTGTGTTGATTACAATATTTTTGTCATAACACCTTTCAAACAGCTTATATGGTGGTATATATTTTTTGAATTTAAGCCAAATATACAAGCCCCCCGTTGGCGTATTCCAAGTTGCAATATCTTTGAAATGCTTTTCAAGCAGTTTAATTATGAAATCTCTTTTTAGCTTGAGTTCAGAACGTAATTCTCCTATGAATTTTTCATATGCTCCGCTTCTTAAAAACTCATAACATATCCATTGAGATACATTACTGCTCCCGTAATCAGTCTGCATTTTAATATCCGCAAGTCGATCAATCACATTTTCATTACCCACTATCCAACCGACTCTCATACCTGCAGAGAGTGTTTTTGAAATGCTACCCACATATAAAACTGTTCCATTTTTATCTTCTGATTTAATAGGATTCGGAGGTGGGTTATCAAACCATAGTTCTCCATATACGTCATCTTCTATAATTGCAAGCCTTTCTCTTTCGCACAACAACAGCAGCTCTTGCCTGCGTTTTTTAGACATCAATGTACCTGTTGGATTGTGATAGTTAGGGATTGTATAAAGCAATTCTGGTTTTTTCGTAACACTTTTTTTAGTCACTTCATCAATCATAATCCCGTCCTTATCCATTTCGACTCCAGATAGATTTATTCGATGTGAGTCGAAAAGAGTTAACGATTGAAGATATGACGGTTTTTCAGTCAGTATTGTTGAACCTCTATGCAGCAGTCCCATAGAAATTAAATTCAATGCTTGTAGCGCACCAGAAACAATTAAGATTTTTGAAGGGTCTGTCTCGATACCTCGTTTCATTAAATACTTCGTGATTTCTTCTCTAAGAACCAATAATCCTTTTGGTTCTTCATATCCCATATAAGTTATATTATCAGCTAACTTTAACAAAATATGTTTTAAGTATTTTGATGGCATCATATCTCTTGCTAGTTCCCCTGCTCCCAGCCTAATGATTCCTTTTTTAGGCTCTATATCATTTATAATCTTTATTATATCAAGGTTTGGTTCATGAATACTTTTAGATATTTTTTTCCCCCAATCCGGTGGAGCATTTGAAGTCAGTAGCGACCAGGTATTGTTAATGATGATAGTCCCTGAGCTTTTCTTTGATTCAACAAATCCCTCTGCCTTTAATTCATCATATACTTCTAAAATAGTACTTCTATTAACTTCAAAAACTTTTGCCATCTTCAATTGCGTAGGTATTCTACTTCCAATTGACCATTCCCCTGACGATATCTTGGATATTATGAAATCATGGATTTGTTTAAATAATGGGATCACACTTGATCGGTCAGGTCGCCACGATTCAGTTTCCAGTTTAATTTTGATCATATTCCCTCTCCATTTCCACTGTATAATTTAAACACTTCTTCAGATATCTAAAGTTTTCTACTATAAAACTCGGATAAATCAACTCTAGTCTAAACCGCCGTTACTTATGGTAAGGTTCACCGTAATAGAGTTATCGGCGGTTTTTATAAATATCCATAATCACCAGAAGTATCTAATTGACTTTTAACCTTTTAGTATTAGGTGATTTCTTTAACATCTCTATATCATTAACTTCACTTTTAGATACATCTATTTCTTCTAACCATTCCAATTCTTTAATTTTGCTAATGTCTCCTAGTTTTGCTCTATAAAGTTCTAACTTCTTTAGTTTTTTCAATTTCTCTATACCATTTAAACTATTAATTTCACAAAAGCTCAAATCCAGTTCCTCAAGTGTTTCTAATTCTTTTATAAATGATAAGTCCTTTAAATCTATTCCATGCATTTCTAGTCTTTTAAGCTTTGGAAATTTTTCGTTAGTCAGCTCACTACTGATTTTAAAATCATCAAGATTTAATTCCTCTAAGTGCATAAATATTCCTGTTGTTAATACATTATCAAATTTTCCTTCATCTAAAGATAGCTTTTTTAGGTTTGGCAAAGAAACTAAAACATCATAGTTCTTAATCCCTTTAACATCACTCAATCTTAGACTTTCTAGATTTTTTAAATTTTCCATTCCTTCTAGAGTGTATGTATTATACCTGCTTCCTATATATAAATGTCTTATTTTTTCTAGATTAGATATAGTTATAGCTTCTGTAAGCCGAGACTTATAGAGTTCCTTTTTTATATACTTTTCAAGCCCTCTATCCTTTATTAATTTATCCTTTCTTGAATAGAAAGTTATAGCCATTGTTAAAGGAATTATTAGAACTATGGCTAATATTTTTTGCCATTTACATTTTGAAGAATTTTTAAATATATAGTAAATAACCACTATTGTAAAGTAAATTGCTAGTTGAATATCTAATCTAAAGTATTCAATATGGAATATATCTAAAATAAAATTCAATATTATAATTCCTATTAACAACAACAGTTCTTTTTTATAAAGCCTTTTAAATAGTATATATTGATAAAAATATACTCCCCAATATAACAGCATTGAAAGATTAATATTATTCAAAATACTTAATGGATATAAGATTGATGTTATTAATAAAGCAATCAAATACATAAATATATTTTTCTTATAATCTTGCTTTATTTCCTCACCCATAGCTTCCTACTCCCATGCTCTTACAATTTTATACAATACCATTATATAGCAAGTCTAAATATTGGAAAAGAAGGAAATTTCACATTTCCTATGACTTTCAGTCTTATAAATATAAATCAATTTGATGTTATTTTATATAGCAATCCTAAAGTTCACATAATATAAAGAAGAGTCCTCTTCATCAGACAAGAACTCCTCTATTAGATTACTATTAAAATGTATTTTCACGGTGCTTACGCCTTTCCTATCCTCAATGGTTATCTTATCTATCATCATTTGGAGCAGTACCTTTTTATCTCCTTTATCAGCTCCATTTAGTATATCATTAAACTCCATCATAGCTTCTTTTACTACTTCAAAGAGTATTTCACAAATATTTTGTAAGCTTAGCTCCTTATCAATTGCCTACTTCCTAGCCCCACATATCTTAATTTCTTCTTGTATATCCTTTAACCTCTCAGCTAGCTTTGCTTTATCAATGGTTCCGTCTTCATATAGCTCAAATACCCTGTTATGCTTTTTATTAAGCATATCCAGCTTCTCCATCAACAGCTTCAACTCCTGCTGCAACGGCTGTACATTTTTATCCTTAGATTCATTAATCCTTTTTACTAAATCCTTTAGGATTTTATCACTCTTAAAGACTTCCTCTAGCCTTGGCAGCTTTTCCTATAAAAAGCTCTCTAAACTTGAAATTCTTCTCAAGATTACAAAAGGTAAAGCTTTTTTGTACCCTAACTGTGGCAAGAATACCCTTATGCCCCTAGGCTGTAGCTTCTATAGTTCTGCTTAAGCTCTTTGACAATCTTATACTGTCCTTTAAGGTTTACACCATAATGTTTTTTTTGAAAAACTAGCATAGGTCTGTCTATTTGTTGTGTCTTGATTTAGGCTAAGGTTAAATATTCCCTTGTTCTTCCGTGGCTTTATTTCCTTTTATTACTATATTCTCATCCAAAATGTCGGCCTCAGTTCTATTCAAAACCCATAGTAAACGTTGCCGCGCCTTCCTGCTTCGATGAAGAACTTGTCATTTGCACTCTAAACATACTTTTTTCTGCTATCAAAAAAAGAACTGATTTATTAGATTTAGCTCTCTTTTTTGGGGCAAACGGCAATTCTTCCCTATTCAAACCGTCCCCTGTCACCTTATTCATCTTTTCAACCCTGACCCCTTTCTGTGTTCTTATAAAAAGATTGAAATAATTACTTACATAATATAAAATATAAAATAAAATATGAAATCTTACAAAAAGGCTGGTGCATCATGAAAGTAATGATTATTGGAGCAGGAAAGCTTGGTACAAAACTTGCAGCCGCAATGGTCAACGGTGAAATTCACGTTACCATAATGGACAACAACCCGATTATTCTCGATCGACTTAAGGATCATTTAGATGTGTTAACAATAAATGCCAACGGAGCAAGAAAAGAAGTTCTTGAAGAACTGAATATCGCTTCTTACGATTTAACTATCTCTGTTACAAGCAATGATGAAACCAATATACTTATCAGCTCCATGGCAAAGAAACTTGGATGCAAAAGCAGTATCGCCCGAATTAGAAATCCAGAATATGCTAATCAACTTGATTTTATGAAAAATGTATATAATATCGATCATGTAATTAATCCAGAACTGGCAACCTCAAATGAAATTTTAAGATATTTAATGGAGAGCTACACCTTCTACTTTGGCGATTATGCCTTAGGAAAGGTTTCTTTGGTGAACTTTAACATTAAAAATCTATCTGATTTTGTCAATAAAAGCATCAACGAGTTAAACTGTATTAATGACTTATTAATAGTTGCTATCTCAAGAAATGGTGATATTATCATCCCTCATGGAGGAACTATTTTAGAAGAAAATGATATTATCTACGTCATTGGACAAAGAGATAAAATTGAAGTTATTGCTAGAATTCTAAAAACGTCCATTGATAAAAAAACAATTAAAAAAGTCATGATACTCGGAGGTGGCAAAATCGGCTACTACTTAGCTGACAATCTCTCTCGAAAAGGCATAAATGTTAAAATTATCGAATCTGATATAAATCGCTGCAAAGTGTTAGCAGATAAACTTCATGATAACGCTTTAGTTATTCACGGGGAGGGCACGGACATTAATCTTCTTGAGGAAGAAGATCTCAGTGAAATGGATGCCTTCATCGGTGTAACAGGCTATGATGAAGAAAATCTCTTTATGTCATTAAGAGCAAAGCAGTTAAACATTGGTAAAGTAATTGCTAAAATATCAAGACAAAGTTATGTTCATATTATTGAGAAATTAGGAATTGATATGCCCATTAACCCTGTAAATATTACAGCCAGTGAAATATTGAAGTACATTAGAGGTGGTAGAGTTGTTTCAGTGTCTTTACTTCTTGATGGACAAGCTGAAGTTACTGAGATTATTGCCTCTGATAATTTACAGGTTTTAGATAAACCTATTAAAAATCTCAATCTGCCTAAAGGAATCATCATCGGCGCCATTGTTCACAAAGGTAAAGTAATTATTCCGAAAGGTAATTCGAAAATACAGGCTGGAGATCGCATCGTCGTTTTTTCACTTTTATCAGAAGTGCCAGCTTTAGAAACTTTCTTTCACTTAAAGGATGGACGTTAGATGAATTATAAAATGATTTTTAAAGTACTCGGGTATCTCTTGTTCATTATAGCATTTGGAATGATTGCACCTTTACTCATCTCAGTTATAAACAAACAAAATGATATGATTCCTTTTGCCATCAGTATTATCTTAACCGCTTTAACTGGTTTTATTTTTGCAAAAATACCGATTACTAAAAAGAAAATAAAAACAAAGGAAGGTCTTGCAATCGTAACCCTCGGATGGATTTTTGCATCCCTCTACGGTGCCCTTCCCTTTTACTTGTCAGGGAGCATACCAAGCTATGTAGATGCTTTCTTTGAAACCGTGTCTGGTTTTACAACGACTGGAGCAACCATCATTAATGATATTGAAGTGCTTCCAATGGGAGTATTATTTTGGCGTTCCTTTACCCACTGGATCGGTGGTATGGGAATTTTAGTTGTTGCTGTTGCTGTACTACCGATGATGGGAACAGGAGGATTTCATGTCTTTAAAGCAGAAAGTCCTGGTCCTATTGCTGATAAAATTGCACCAAGGATTAAGGATACTGCTAAAATTTTATATGCTTCTTATATCATTATAACCTTAGTAGAATTTATTTTATTAATGCTCGGTGGAATGTCTCCCTTTGAATCCGCGGTTCATACCTTCGGAACTTTAGGTACGGGTGGTTTCTCCACAAGAAATGCTAGTATTGGTGCTTTTAACAATTCTTACATAATCATTGTCATATCAATTTTTATGATTATGTCAGGGACTAATTTTTCTCTTTACTATGATATTTATAAAGGAAAGTGGAGAGATGTTATCAAAAACAGTGAATTAAAACTCTATCTCAGTATAATAGCAATAAGTGTTTTAGCTATTACTATAAATATGAATATGCATCTATATCATAACTGGTTTGAATCTTTTAAACACTCCTTATTTCAAGTCAGTTCAATAATCACAACAACCGGTTATACGACCTTTGACTACGAACAGTGGACTACCTTTTCAAAAGGAATCCTCTTTATGCTCATGTTTGTAGGGGGAAGTGCAGGTTCAACAGGTGGTTCAATAAAAGTAATACGAATTCTCGCTTTGATAAAACTGATAAAAAGAGAATTAACTAAAATTCTTCATCCTAGAGCAATAGTATCCGTAAAATTTGGTGATCAACCTGTTTCTGAAGATACTTTACTTAACATTTCAAGCTTCTTTATGTTATATATGGTAATATTCATCTTTGGTTCTATCATCATATCATTAGAAGGAATAGGCTTTATGGGCGCGACTAGTGCAGTTGCTGCAACTCTCGGCAATATAGGCCCTGGTTTTGACTTTGTTGGACCAACCCATACCTACTCTGACTTTTCAATTTTTAGTAAGCTGTTACTCTCCTTCTTTATGCTATTAGGAAGACTTGAGCTTTTTACTGTAATTGCGTTGTTAACACCAAAATTCTGGCGAAATGAATTATAAAAACAAACTCTGTCATATTAAGTTTATTAATAACTTTGGATAGGTCACACTAAACTAGGCAGAAAGTTATGGCTAGAAGAACAAGATTATTTCTTTACAAAGGAATTTTTTAAATTTATTACAACTTTAAAATGGATTAAGAAGGTAAAACTTCTTAATCCATTAATTTTATTCTCTATTTGATTATAAACTTGCTTCAATTCCTTATCAGCTTTAAGTAAGTCTTTATCTATCTTACTCACTAATGATTTTGTTACACCAATTACTTTGCTAATTGATACACTAAACAAGGAAGAGGAAGGAAGAGGGGTCAGGGTTGAAAAGTTGAATTTAACTCATTCTCGATTTTATTATATATATCATTTGCTTCTTTATCAGCTTTAAGTGAATCTATATTAACCTTACTAACTAATGATTTGGTAACACCTATTGCTTTGCTAATTGTTACGCTCGATTCCTTAGTATATTTCCTAGAAAGTAATATAATTACTCTTCTTGCCATACTTATTTTTCTATTTCTAATTCTTGATTTTAACATTTCCTTTGATAAATCTAAATAATTAATGGTTCTATTAATTATCTCATCTAAGCCTATTTGAATAGTCTTTTCTTCATCATCGTCTCTAAGATATTTCTTGATTTCTTCTTTAGATAACTTATAATCCATTAATTCATCAATTTCTTTTTCAGTAATAAACTCTATATACATCTTCTTTCTTTGATTTTTATTATCTGAAAATAAAGATAATGGAAATTCACAATCAATTATATCATTCTTCTCCTTAAGGTATTTATTGTGACTACTCCATTCATATTCCAATCCTTCTTCCATACCAGCTTTCATAGGGTTCATATGAATATATCTTATAAGGCTTAGTAAGTAACTATCTTTATCACATAGAATAGCTTTATATCTTTGTTCAAAAACATGTCCAGTTCTCTTATATGATCTATTATATCTCTGAGTATAGACCTGTTGAATTACCTGCATAATCTTTGACAATGGTTCTTTATTTACTTCTATTATAAGATGAGCATGATTATCCATTATACAATATGCATACAACTTAAATCCATATTTCTTTTTATACCTTTCAATAATACTCAAATACTCAGCTTTTTCCTCCTTCACTTCAAATATTCTTGAACGATTATTCCCTCTCACGATAACATGATAAAGTGCACCTTCATAATGGATTCTTGGTTTCCTTGCCATTTTTCATCACCCATTTTTAGTATATCATATCAATTCAACTTTTCAACCCTGACCCCTTTTTTACTTTTTCTTATAATATATAAAATAACTTCATCATATATTCTTTACTGCTCAGGTGTTATTGCTTCAAGATTAGGATTTGAAGATGGTCCCATATGTTGAATCTGTAGTGATGCTTCTTCTATAGTTATTATAGGCGCAGTCTCTATACCATAAAGATTTGCAAAGTTGACGTAACCTTGTATAATACCTTTCACATCACCGATCTCGTACTTCTTCTTTTCTATTTCACCCTTATACTCCTTAAGGCTCTTATCAATATGATTACTCACTATTTCATAATAAGAGCTATTTAAGCCAATTGCTTGTTTAACGAAATAAAACTGAAAATATCCGTATTTTGATGGATCAGAAGCTAATTCTTCAATATTCTCATTAAAATATGAAGCTTTATCTTCACCTTTTGGTACCGGATCCTCAAGTATACTTAAGAAATGATCAACAATAGACTCAATTTCATCAACAAATTCAGGTTCAGCAGCTTTCCAATAGGCTATGGCCATATCATTCGCTTTTTGCTCTAGTGTAAACATATCACCTTTTTGTGCTATTGCCATAATAGCATCACTTTCTCTTTGAATAACATGTGAAGCTTCGTGTAAAAGATTGAATTTTAAGAAATATTTATTATAAACTTCTTTGGCTTTATTTTCATCACCATCAGCAGTTTGAATAAAAAATTCTTTACTTTGATCTAATAACTTATCATAACTACTCCATATAATATCATAAGCCTGTCTATCGCTTTTTTTCTCTTGAGTTGTTTGTTTACTTTCCTGACTAATTTCTTTCTTCTCAGTTTGTTTAACACAACCACTAAGTAACATGGCAAATATCAAAAATATAATTATTCTTTTCATTTTTCTTACCTTCCTTCTTATGAATTATAATCGGTACAAGTTTATCCTGATTACTTAATATTGACTTATCTTATGGTGATAATCATAAAACATCAGTATCCCTATAGTTTCCTCACTTCTAAAAATTTGCTAGTTTAACCACAACGTGTTCACGTGCAGCATATCATAATTAATTTCTACAATTTTATCCGATCTATCTTTCCTTTGACCTAAAAAGTTGATCTTAAAATATCAGTTATTGCTTCTTTTGTAATAATCTTTGGATTCATATATATTGATGGTTGTTTTAGTGCATTTTCAGCAATAATCTCAAAATCAGTTTCTTGAACAAAATCATTTAAAGCAGGGATTTCAAGTTCTGTATCTAAGTCCTTTAAATAAGTATATAAAGCTTCAATTGCATGTGTCAATGCATCCATACCTGTAGATACTGTAATACTTTTTGGCAAATCATATGTTAAACTAGTATCCAAAACATCATAATGAGCACTCATATATTTACCCTGTATGACCTTTTTTCTCTTTTCTTTGGAGTTGGTTATTACTGATACACTCGTCACTTCGCTTACTGTACCAGATGTAGTAGGAAATGCAAACAATTTTAATCCATCTTTCTTTGCAGGTTCTTTTTCAAACTCAGAAATACTTCCCTCATTACACAATAAAATATTTACTGCTTTGGCAGCATCTATTACTGAACCACCACCAATTGCAATAATAGCATCTATATTAGAACTCTTAAATTTATCAGATACCTCATTAACATAATCATCTGATGGGTTTGGCATAACGTCACTTTCGATCAAATAGTTTTCTAATTTAATCTGACTTAAAACTTTATCTACTAAACCCAGTTCTATTAATCCCCTATCAGTAATCACTAAAATCTTTTTTAAATTTAAATCATGTATAACTTGATTGACAATATCATATTTACGCTCACCATAAATAACGCTACTTGGTATTGTGTATATCATTTTTCCTCCAGTGTTGTAAATAACTTAGATGTAATGAACAATTGACCATCAATTTGTTGCAGTTGAAAAAAATTTGTGAAATTGGCATTCATAAAGTTTTTCTCATTAAGTTGTGCAACTGCTATGTCATGTATTTCACACAACACTTTATAATCGTATTCATTTGATTCTGAAACTATCTTCTCATCGATAGCACTCAAAAATCTTTCTGTTGAAGTTGATATCATCTTAGTGTTATATAAATCTCCTGACATAACAGCATCAGGATGAAGTATTTCTCTTAGTACTTTAGTATTTCCACTTCTTGTAGCTTGTACATACAATTCAATGGTCTCATTAATTGATCTCATAATACCTTCTTTCTTAATTCGCATTTAATCGTCTATTAGTCTATTGAATGTCTTATAAACGATGTTGTATATTGAATGTAGTTATATATGGTATATAGCTTTCAACAATAATTTACAGATTACTATCATGCTTCAATTATCAATTAAACGACATATAACAGTTTATTTTTATTCTATATTGGAATTAATTTCACGTTTTTCATCTATACATATTCTGAATCCAAGATGATCATCACTACTATTTTGTTCATCTCCTGATCTACCCATCGATAACAGATCGTGCCCACCAATTGAAAAATAATATCCCGATCTATCTGTCCAACTTCCACCACCTCGATTTTCTCTTTCTTGATTTTCTTTACCATTTCCTTTTAGATTTATTGGGTTTTGATCAGACATATACTCATAGAAATCATAATCCATCACATCATAGTTCCATTCCCATACATTGCCCGCCATATCTAACAACCCGTAAGGAGAAGCACCAGCTGGAAAGCTTCCTACTGAAGAAGTAACTATAAATCCATCATAAATTTTTTTATCACTTATACGATCAGAATCACCATACTGAGTTGCAAAACTAGCATCTGCATAATTCGCTCTTGTGCCATCAGGTTTTTCGTTACCCCATGGGTAAATTCGACCATCTGTGCCTCTAGCACCTTTCTCAAACTGTGCACCTGAAGGTAAAGTGATTGGTAAATCTAGTTTTTCGGATAACCATGTACAGAAAGCCATACTATCATTCCAACTGACACTCACTACAGGATGATTATCCTCTTGATCAAAATATGGATTTTTCCAATTGCCGTCCTGTTGAATTGTCCACTTCTTCTTTTCGTCGTTGTATTGCCATGAACCATTGCCATTTTCAGCATCTGTCACATAATTAGTTTCCTGAATAAATTGCTTGAATTGACCAACGGTTACAGGTGTTTTAGCCATCCAATAATCATCAAGATATACCTCCCTTTGAGGCTTTTCCATAATTCTTCCAAATTTCGAACCCATAATGAACTTACCTTCAGGAATATATATGAAAACGTATCCATTGCCAAAATCAGCTTCCCAGAAACCTTGATCATTTAGTTTTAGACCTTTAACAACTGTTTTCATTTCTACAATATCTTTATGTGAAATTTCAACATTAGTAGGTCTCTTTTCTACAAAATCATTACTTCTTGTATTCACTTTATAAAAAGTCTTTATGCCTATAATCAAAGTTAAAAAAACAACTAATATTATTGTCACAAACATAATCTTCTTAACTTTTTTCACTTTGTCCTCCTTTGATTTTTTTGACTAAAATGATTAGTGATTGTAATTATAAATCATCAATATCCCCATAGTATCCTCAAAGGCTCTATTATTAGATCGATTTAAAAAACAAAATAAATATGTAGAAATTCCAATCCTTTTGGGGTACAATAATAAACAAAGTATTTATTCAAAGGAGATAATATGAATTGCAATATATTAATTGTTGAAGATGAATCCAGAATTAGAAGAATGTTAAGATCATACTTTGAAGAAGAAAACTGGACCGTATATGAAGCTGAAAATGGTGTCAAAGCTTTAGAAGTTGTTAATGAAAATGGTATTGATATTGTTATATTGGACATTATGATGCCACTAATGGATGGTATGGAAACGATAAAAAAAATACGTGCTAAATCTAATATAAATGTCATTATGCTTACTGCACTTTCTGACGAAGAAAGCGAAATCGCTTGTTACAATTATGGTGCTGATGATTTTGTTCAAAAACCTTTCAAAATCAAAGTACTTGTCGCAAAAGTGAAAAGAATCATGGAAAAAAAAGAAGAAAATATTGCAAGTGGTAAATATAAATATTTGGATTTTGAAATAGATTTCTTAGCAAGAAAAGTTTTCCTTGATCAAAAGGAAATTTCGTTTTCACCCAAGGAATATGATCTTTTAGAGTACTTGGTGAAACACAAAAACATTGTAAAAACTAGAGATCAAATAATAGATAAAGTATGGGGATTTGACTTTGATGGTGAGACTAGAGTTGTAGATCGACACATTCTAAAGGTCAGAAATAAACTTCAGTTAAAACACATCAATATTGCTACAGTTATTAGTAAAGGTTATCGATATGAAGAAATTTAAAGTCAGTTTTATAGCAAAGTGTTTTGCCTCCATCATTGCAGTGATAATTGTTATTTCTAGCACAAATATTCTTATACAAAATTATTTTATTCAAAGCATATACATAGAAAATAAAAAAGAAATTCATGCGGACGAAATTGACTTACTGAAAAGTGTATTAGAAGCAACTAATATTCAGGAGTTAACCGAATCAGATGATTTTATTGAGTTTCGAAATAATGTTGAAAATGCTTTAGTAATCATTGATAGTAATGATAGTTTAGAAGATCTTCAAGATATAGAAGAAAAATTAACTCTTCTCCAACAGGCAAAAAATGATAATTACCTCGAAATAATCAAGAACAGTTTGAAAAACAATGATATTAAACCATCTGAATTCATAGAGAATACACAAAATCCAGCAATTTACATAACAAAGGATTCTGTTAAAAACCCTGAAGGATTGAAGATTCATATTATCACATTACTGACAGCTGATGAAGTTCAACCTATATTCCTAGTTTTAAACAAGTACTATTCAATACAGTTTTTATTAACAATCATTATAATACTCTTTTTTGGATTTATATTTACAAAAAAGTTTCAGAAGCCAATTTCTTTACTTAAAAATAATGCGAAAAGTATTGCTTTAGCTGACTTTGAAAAAATAACAGTTGATAAACGAAATGATGAACTTGGAGAACTACATGAAAGCTTAGAACAGATTGCAATAAATCTAAGTTCAAAAATTGAATTGATCAATGAGAAAAAAAATCAAGAAATGAAAGAAAGAAAACGTATTACAACTTTATTGGCTAATTTATCTCATGAATTTAAAACACCTTTGGGAATAATTTCAGGATTTGTTGAAATGATTGAAGACGGGATCAAGCCTGATAATCAAGAAGAATATCTTACGATCATAAATGATGAAATTAACATCCTTAATACATTAGTTAATGAATCCTTAGAACTCTCAAAATATGAATCACAAACTGTTATTTTAAATATCACAACCTTTTCGTTATCAGAGCTTCTAACAAAAGTATCTAAGAAATTCCATAATGAAATGATTCAAAAGAATCTAACATTTCAGATAGACTCACCTGAAGTGAATATCATTGGTGATCGAAAAAGAATTGGTCAAGTATTAACAAATATAATCAGTAATGCTATTAAACATTCCTATTCTGATAAAATTATCAAAATTCATTGTAATACTAGTGAAGAATATATAAGAATTAATATTGAAAATTCTGGTGATCTGATCAGCAATGATGATTTACCAAAATTATGGGATGCATATTACCGTATCGAAACATTTAGAAATAGAAAAACTGGCGGTAGCGGACTTGGATTATCAATCGTTAAAAACATCCTAGATTTACATGAGAGTGAATATGGAGCTACAAATACATTACAAGGTGTAATCTTCTATTTCACTTTGAAAATCAGTACTTAATTTATTTTTTTATCTTGGGGATACAACGGGGACATTGACCTGCTAGAATCTATTGAGAGACATCAATAATATTCAATATTTTGGAGGTACAAGATGAAGAAAACAATTATAATGATGCTATGTACAAGTTTACTTTTAATTGCAATGTTTGGTTGCAGTAAAAACAGTACTACTAGTTCACAAGCTGCAAGTGAAAACAGTGATAAGACTATTTCGAAGAACAGAAGCCATGGTGATGTATTAATCACAAGTTTGGACAGTATCACAAAGAACGGCATTACAGTTATCTATAGTAATGAATATAAAGAAAATGCTATTAAAGATCATGAGAGATTATTATCTATGCAAAAATTCTATATGGATAGATACAACACGAATGTGAAATTGGAACTTTGCATTTTAGACAAGTCTGACTGGGAGAATGGTGATGGAAATAGTGATGGTGCACCACCTTATGGTATACCTCATGTAGATCATAACAAAGATGATTATACTATTTATATTCCTGCAACAGAAGATGGCTTCTTAGTAAAAGATGCTATGAGATACAAGGATATGCTTACAGATGATATTTTGAAAGACTTTGCTGATGCAGGATATACTTATGATGATGGTGTAAAGCTATTTCCAAACTTAATAGGACTACATGAAGTTGGACATACTTTTGTAGATTCATTGGGTATGAAAAATATTGATCCATGGTTTAATGAGTTCTTAGCAACATATTTTGCATACAGCTATCTTGTCGAATCTGATGAGTCATTGGCTAAATTATGGGTCGCTAATGGAAGTGTGGCATTTCTTGATGGTTCAAAACCTAAATATAATTCTCTAGAGGACTTTGACAGATTAATAATTGATGTAGGTCCAAGTGAATATGATTGGTACCAGAAGCAATTTGCCATTCAAGCTAAAAAAGTCTACGATATCAAAGGGATCACATTTATTGACGAGGTCATAGAGTTGTACAAGCGTTCAGATTATGATCAATCAAAACTAATTAGTCAATTAGAATTAATTATACCTGTTTTTAAGAATTGGACTGAAGACATGAAAAATTTTAATAAATAACATAATTCATAAGAAAAGCCTTCTAAATCTACCAAGAATTTAGTAGGTTTTTTTAATAAGGTGACACATAAGGTGACACATGACGGTTCTATCGACACCTTTTGATTATATAATATATATCAAAAATAAGACATTTCTATATCTTGCTATAAAAATTACCAAGAATATTATAGGGTCACAAGCCCTTTTCTAAACTTTCTACTTATAGAGTAAAGTTTAAAAGTTGGCTTGTGACCCTATTCTTTCTGAGCATATACTTAGGCTTTATAAGCTCAATATACTTCTCATAATATCAATCTTTATTTTTCCTTCATGGTTTTAGCAGTCAATTTAATAGCTTCTAATTGTGAAGGAGTAAGATTTTCCAGTTCTTTAATAACTTCATCAAGAGTTATTGTTTTTTTCTTAATCTCTTCTTGAAAAAACTCAGTGAGGGTAATATCTAAAGCTCTACATAGTTTTGAAACAACTTCAACAGTTGGTTGCTTTTTACTTTTTTCAATTTCATGTATATAAGTCGAAGATATTTCTGAGAGCTGTGATAATTTATAGACGCTGTAACCTTTATTAGTTCTAACTGTTTTTAATCTATTAGCTAAATCCATAGAATCAACCACCTTTGAATGATACGCTATAGTTTAATAATAGCATAAAGATTTTCAATTTATAATACGCTATAATTATTAATTATAATAAGCTATAGTTGTATGATATATTCAATAAGGAGGTTTAGAAATGATTAAAACAATAATACGCACAAGAATTACTAATCTTAGAAAATCTAAAGGGTGGACTAAAAAGCAATTAGCATTAAAATCGAATATCTCAATTACTTATATCGATGAACTTGAAGCAGGTAAAAAGAATCCTACTATAGTTATTGTTGAAAAAATTGCTAATGCCCTAGAAGTTGACATCTCAGAGCTATTTAGAGAAGAAATAATTTAGATTTAGTGGTTGATAGCTTTAAAAAAAACTGTCAATTAATTCTTTCAACTCAATTATGAACACACGGTACATGTATCAAAAAATAAAAGATTAGAAAAAAGAAATTATTTACTTGCCTTCTATTATGAGAGAATTTCAAAAACAACGGATAAAGGTGATAAACATGAGTAATAGGGAACTTATGCTCAAGCAGATAGATATAACTTTAAAACAAGAAAAGATATATCTTGAAAAATTTGATAAGCAATTAAAAGATCCAGATATCTTAGATATCGATAAAGAACGAATTATTATGTTTAGACAAGCCAGTTTGGCTGCCATAAATAGATGTAAAAAAGCCAAATTGAAGTATAGAGAAGATACCGTTGAAAGCAGTGAATATATTATCGACAAAGATTAAGTTCAAGAATAAAAAAATAAGTATTGTTATTTAAAGATAGTGCATATAACTGACCTTAATTTCTAAAATAATTATACATTCTCTACGCTAATAAAACTCCCATAACGAAAGTATGCTTTGAGGTTTCCTTTTGAGCGATTTTTATCAATCTGTTTTCACTTCCAAAATAATATAAAAAACAGGTTGATAGCATGAGCCAAAAGGATTCTCAGTTCCTACTTTAGTAAGTAACACCTTTCATTCGCAGATTTATAAAGTGAGACTATTGATAAAATAAATTCTTGATCTTAAGTTTGGAAAATATGACACGGGGACAGGCACCCGGACACCCTAGAAAGAAAGCGTGTCAGATGTGTCTGTCCCCGTGTCACATTTTCGACCTTAATAGTTATGTTTAACTTTTTTAGTGATCCCTATTTAGATGGTTTTACTTATCTCGTACAAAGTCTCAAGGGCTAAGATTATCTCTCTCTTCTCTCCCTCTTCAGCCATATTATCATTATCTACATAGCTGTTTATTCCGTCCTTTACATCACCCTTGAATAGTACAACATTGTTTAGTATTGCTCCCACCTTTACACCCCTTAATCTCCCAAGGGTCATTAAAGTAGCTGTCTCCATATCGCCTCCAAGTACTCCTTTTTCGCTCCAATACCGGACAACCTCATCTTCATTATCTATATAGAATGAATCATGGCTTCTTACTAGACCTAGATGGTGGGGATAATTTAACTCTACTGCTTTTTTCTTAAGTGCTTCGATTATTTCTATGTTGGATACGGCGGGATAATTGTCTCCTATATACATCTTGGAGGCTCCTTCTTCACGAACTGCTCCCTCGGCTATTATTAAATCTCCTATGGCGATATTGTTTTGATATGCTCCTAAACTCCCTATTCTTATAAAGTCCTCTCCTCCACAGGCTATTAATTCCTCTAGGGCAATACAGCTGGATGCTCCGCCTATCCCAGTTGATACAATGCTTACTTCCATACCTTTATATTCACCCTTAATGGTTTTAAACTCTCTATTACTGGCAATCTCCTCATATTCATCCAAGTGATTTGCAACTCTTTCTACCCTTGCAGGGTTTCTCCTGGTAGTATTACCATCCTTGCAACATCTTCTTTACTACACTGTATATGTTGCTGTTTCATCTTTAGTCCATGCCCCCTTGAAATTTTAATGCTGTATCTAATATTGCTTCTCCTAGTGTAGGATTGATAAATAATCTATTTTTAACCTCATGTATTCTTAGTCCTTCATCTATCCAGATTCCAATATCACCTATCAAATCAGAAGCATTTTCACTGCTTATCCAAAGGCCTATTATTTTATTATTTCTATCGGCTAATATTTTTAAGAATCCCTTATCTATCCCCTTACTAAATCCTCTAAATACGTCTTTAAAGTATACCTTCTCTACCCTATATTCCTCTCTCCTAAGTTCATTTTCTTGGCATCCTGCTCCCGCTATCTCGTAAATTGTATATATTGATCTTGGAAGAGATTTATAGCCCATTTTGGGGATTGTGTTATTGATAAAATACTCTGCCAACTCTATTCCCTGATTTATACCTATATGAGCCATTCCAAGCATCCCGTTTATGTCTCCTATAGCATATATATTATCTACATTTGTCTTAAAATAGTCATCAACAGGAATATGTGAATCCTCAATAGCTATACCTAGTTCCTTCAAGCCATTAGGTATATTAGGTTTTCTTATTCCTGTAACTAATACTTTACTTGAGTAGATTTCCATGTCACCAAGGGAAAGTTTTGCTTTATTGTTTACTATCTCTATTTCATTTACTTCTCTTTCCAGTATGAATTCTACTTTATTTTCCTTAAGATAATTAATACTAAGTTCCTTAAGGTCTTCATCATTTCCCTTTAGTATCTCGCTATCCATATCTATAACCGTAACCTTTACTCCTAAGGATGAGAACATGGAAGCAAATTCTATCCCTTCAACATTAGCTCCAATAATACATATGTCCTCTGGAAGTTGTTCCAGACTTATTGCTCCCACATGACTTAGAATTATATCTTCATCTATAGTTACATCTCCAAATCCACTAGGATTTGTTCCTGTGGCTACAATGAATTTATCGAATTCTAAAACTCTATCATTTATTTTAAATTCATTTTTATTTAAAAAGCTTCCATCACCCAAATATACATCTACATTTAAATCCCTTAACTCTTTTTCTATCATGTTTTCAACCTTGTATAAATCATCTCTTACTGATGTATAAAGGTTTTCTAAGGATATTTCACCCTTCAATATTTCGCTCTTGGTAAGCTTCCTACTTATATTTACATTCCTTATGGTATCTAAGTATTTTTTTACAGGAAGACAGCCTGTCCTAAAGCCCACTCCTCCTAATTTATCTTTCTCAATAATTGCTATTCTTTTGCGATGTTTAGCATAGCTTCTAGCAAAATAGTATCCTGCTGGCCCACAACCCAGTACAATTACATCATATTTCATATTAAATACCCTTTCTCTTTAGTTTTCCCCTAGCCACTAGAAATAGGACAAATACCGTAGCTAGATAAGGTATCATTTGAGTAAATTGTGATGCGATTCCTACACCTTGAAGTCTGATTCCTAGTGCATCAAAGAATCCGAATAGTAGGGCTGCTCCGAAGGTTTTGATTGGATTTGATGCTCCAAATATTATTGCAGCTAATGCTATAAATCCTTTACCGGCACTCATATTCTCTGTAAACAATGTTAAGTATCCAAGAGACAAGTGTGCTCCAGCTATACCACAAAATACTCCACATAATAGAGAACTTATGTATTTCATTTTCTTAGGACTCACACCTACTGTCTCTAATGACTCTGGATGCTCTCCAGCTCCCCTTAGCCAATATCCATATGGAGTTTTATACAGGAATATATATACACATATAACTAATATCCAGCTGATATATACAAATACAGAATGATTATTGAATATTACATTTAGGAATCCTATTTTATCTATTATCGGGAAGTGAACATCGGGCAGTGGGATTATCTTAGGTGATGAGAATGCTCCCTTTACACCAAATATACTCCTTAGTAAAAATACAGTAAGTCCTCCTGCAAAAATGTTTATTGCGATCCCTATTATAAACTCATCTGATTCTAGTTCTATTGTAAAGACTCCAAATATAAGTCCTATTATCAAACCCGACAATACGGCCAATAGAATACCAGCTAAAGCACTACCAAAATAGTAGCTTCCTAATACTCCAAAGAAGGCTCCTATTAAAATCATACCTTCCATTCCTATATTTAAAATCCCAGCATGCATTGTTAGAAGTCCTCCAAGGGCTGCTAGTATTAACGGTGTAGCTGTTCTTATTGTATTTTGCAGCAGTGTTAAATTAAATACATCATTTAGCATTATCTCACCAACTTTCCGCTTTTTAATCTAAGCTTTTTAATTATTTTCTTAAATCCATTCTCTCCCGCAATAAATAGTATAATTATGGATTGAATAACCAGGATAAGCTCCGAAGGTATCCCCGTAGCTAATTCCATAGAATTTGAACCGGTCTTAAGCATGGCAAAGAATATAGACATAAATATAATTCCAATTGGATTATTTCTAACTATAAGTGCCACTAGCATTCCATCAAAGGCATATCCCTTAGAAATGTTTTGTAAAAATCTATAGTGAACTCCGTATACTTCAAATGCTCCAGCTATACCTGCCAGTGCTCCTGATATAACCATAGCTAAAATCATATATCTCTTAGTATTTACCCCTGCATATTTAGCAAATATTCCATTTTCTCCTACAACCCTAAAGTTGTATCCAAAGGAAGTCTTCTTTATTAGATAGTACATAATAATTGCTATAATTGCTGTATAGAATATGCTAGTGTTCAGCTTTGACAGCCTAACAAGTTTTTGGAACTTAAAGGCCTCTGCTATCATCTCCGTTCCACCCATTTTTCCTTTAGTAGCTTGGAATGGATAGTTAACTAAATAATTTGTAAAAAGTATCGCTACACTATTAAGCATTATTGTAGTTATAACTTCGTCGATTTCATATCTTACCCTTAATATCGCTGGGAAATAGGCGTATAATCCTCCTACTAAAGCCGATGCTATTACGGTAAGAATTACGGCTATAAAAACTGGAAGGTTAGTAAATGTGAACCCTACATATGCAGCAGCAAAGGCACCTAGGTATAGTTGTCCTTCTCCTCCGATATTGTATATCCCACTCATAAATGATATGGCCGTAGCAAAACCCGTTAAGATAAGAGGTATAGTCTTTGCAAAGGTTGTGGCAACCTTATACTTTGATCCAAAGGCTCCTAATACTAGCTCTTTGTATCCGATTAAAGGATTTTGTCCATTTATCACCATAATCACAGCACCAATAAGTAATGCCGCAAATATGGATAAGAAAAGAGATATTAAATACTCCATATTCTCTTTTGTGTTCTTAAACATTAGCCCTGCTCCTTTCTATTGCCTGTCATATAGTATCCTATCTCATTTTTGCTTATTTCACCGTTTTTAAATTCTCCTGTTACTTCTCCTTCGTAAAGGGTTATTATTCTATCAGACAACCTAAAAATCTCATCAAGTTCTGCCGAAACCAACAGTATTGCACAGCCTTCATTTCTTTTTTTCATTATTTGATCGTGTATAAACTCTATGGCTCCAATATCTACTCCCCTTGTGGGCTGAGATATTAAAAGTATTTCTGTATCAAAGGAAAATTCCCTAGCAATAACTACCTTTTGCATATTTCCTCCCGATAGAGATCCTACCTTTACATCCTCCGATGCCGTTCTTACATCAAATTTTTCAACTAGCCTTTTGGCATAGTCCCTTATACTATCCCTTTTTAAATGTATTTTATTTTTACTGAATTCTTCTTTAAATTGGTTTCCCATTAAAATATTATCGGTTATGCTAGAAACCTTGCTAAGACCAGTTACCAATCTATCCTCAGGTATATGGGCTACTCCTAATTCTCTTATCTTTTTAGGGCTAAAGCCGGTAGCATCAACCTTCTTTATAAAGAGTTTTCCAGCCTCTATTTTTCTCATTCCTGCCATTGCTTCTACTAGTTCACTTTGTCCATTTCCCTCTATTCCTGCTATACCAAGAATTTCTCCAGATTTTATTTGAAAGCTTGCTCTCTTTAGTGACTCAAACCCTCTATTATCCTTTAGTTTAAGGTTGTTCACTCTAATAAATTCTTCACCTGGTATTTCTGGTCTATCTATCTCATCTAGAAGCACTTCTCTACCAACCATAAGCTCCGCCAATATTCTTTCATTTACATCCTTTGTATTTACTACATCTATTAGTTTTCCCTGTCTCATTACAGCAACTCTTTCGGATATGGCCAAGACCTCATTCAATTTATGGGTTATTATTATTACCGTCTTATTCAGTTCATTTACAAGCCTTCTTATAACTTTAAAAAGTTCCTCAGTCTCTTGGGGAGTAAGGACTGCCGTAGGCTCGTCTAATATTAATATATCCGCACCCTTGTGTAGAGTCTTTAGTATCTCCACCCTTTGCTGAATCCCAACGGATACATCTCTGATTTTGGCATTTGGGTCTACTTCAAGACCATAGGTTTCACTTAACTCTTTAACAATATCTACGGCTTTTTTCTTATCGGAAAATATCTTTTTACTTCTTGGTTCACTTCCAAGTACAATGTTCTCCGCTATAGTAAAGGATGGAACTAACATAAAGTGCTGGTGAACCATTCCTATACCCTTCTTAATTGAAGTACTTGGTGAAAATCTTTTTATCTGCTCTCCCTTGACATATACTTCACCTAAGGTTGGAGCATGAAGTCCGTACATGGTTTTCATAAGGGTAGATTTTCCCGCTCCATTTTCACCGACTATTGCATATATCTCTCCCTTATTTACATGAAGGCTTATATTGTCATTAGCTAAAACACCTGGAAATTGTTTTGATACATTTTTAAACTCTATAATCCTTTCAGACATATTTCCTACTTCCTTTCTAATCTACTTTAAAAATGGGGTGTCTCGGAATAGCGAATTTCTGCGTTATTTGAAATGTTCACCGACTTGGCACGTACGTTAGTACTAGCCAAACCGCCTGAATTTCAAAACCTTGAACTTCACTCATTCTGAAACACCCCGGGGCTAGGCTCATAAAAAACCTTTATGCCACAGCCCCTTGTAATTGATTTATTTTGCTTCTGGTACAGTGATTTCTCCACTTTTAATCTTTTCTTTAAGCTCATTTACTTTCTTTATCATATCATCTGTTACTATTTGCTTCATATCCTCTGTTCCGAATGCAACATCAACACCATTTTCGTTGATACCATATTGATATACAGAACCGGCTTTAAATTCACCCTTTTCAATTCTTTCTAAGGATTCATATATAGATAATCCTACTCCCTTAACCATACTAGCCATTATGTTATCAGGATTTATATATCTTTGATCTGAATCTACTCCAATTGCATACTGACCTGAATCCTTAGCTGCTTCGAATACACCTTCTCCAGTCTTTCCAGCAACTTGGAATACTATATCTACACCCTTAGCGTATAGAGCTAGTGCACTTTCCTTACCCTTTGCTGGGTCTTCAAAATCTCCTGCAAATATAGTTTCAACCACAACATCAGGATTAATGTGCTTCGCACCTGCTTCATAGCCTACATGGAAGTTTCTGATTACTGGAATATCCATGCCACCAACCATACCTATCTTAGCTTCTGCATTCATTCCCTCAATGCTTTCATCTGTAGTGGCCATTGCAGCCAATGCCCCTGCTAAGAATGACCCTTCATTTTCCATGTAATCTATACATGTAATGTTTGGTACCCCTTCAACTATATTATCAATATATATGTAGTTCTTATCGGGGAATTCCTTAGCTACCTCTTGAATAGCGTCAGCTAACTCAAAACCAACAACCACTATTACTTCACTTCTCTCAGATGCTGCTATTAGTTGGTCATTGAAAAGAGATGGGTCATTTTTACACTCTAATACTATTGTTTTAGCACCTAGTTTTTCCTTTGCCATTTCAATACCTTCATTACTTGAATCGTAGAATGATCTGTCACCTAATCCACCTGCAACAACTAAGGATACGCTAATTCCTTCCTTTGTCTCTTCTGCGGCTTTAGGCTCTTCCTTTGCGCCACATCCAGCAAATACTAGTGATACCATTAGTATCAAGCTTAAAAATAATGCTAACTTTTTCTTCATTAATAATTCCTCCCCATTTTCCTCACATACCTATAGAAATCTTGCTGCTTCCTTTTCTTCTATATAGAACGCACTTATAAATCTACATTTTGATTTTTTGAATAGCCAACGTTTCAAGGCTTTTCAAGAAATTAAAATGTAAAAGATTTATTGCGATTTCTATAAGCCTTTGTAAATTTTTTATTTTAATATAATCATCATCAATTATGATTATATCATCATCGGATAATTCTCTTAAGGTCCTATTTATACTTCGTGTAGTTACTACAAACTTTTCGCTTAAATACTTCTTATTCAAGAAAATCTTGTAATGCTTGTGATAGCTCATAGGTACTGCTGGCTAAGGTTTTTGTAAGATAATATACTATTATCTGTCTTTACCCACTTTAAAAATACATCCTTTTTAAGCCTTATTACTTCTGTGATAGTCATAGGCTCACCTTGATTATATTACTTTTAGGGTAATTACTTAAGGACATATGTCTCGCAACATAATTTTGTATATAGAGATTCCAGTCAAAACTTTAATCTATACATATCAAAACTCCCCCACAAACATCGGATATTTTGATATGTATAAATTAAGATTTACTTGGAGCTCTCTATAACAAGACAACTTCATTTCCCTATGGATTAACCCGAATTATTCAGCATAACATATTTTATCAAATAAATTGCTTATTTAAAAGCCTTTATAATTACTACATCTAGTTAGTATTGACTACTTCAATCTCTTTATAAGCCTATAAATCCCTTCAGTATCTTTCTCAATTTCTTCTTCCTGTAAGCGCAATTCATAAACATTACTATCCATTTCCATAATAAAATTTATTGAGTGAAAGTCAACATTATTGTTTTTTAGTATTTGAATTATTTTATATGATATTTCAGCAAACTCCATATTGTTTTCAATTGAATTATAATTATATTCAATATATACATTATCAATGATTTTGTTGTAATCAAAATTTTTATCAGTATCAAGAACTCCGCTTTTTCCTTCCCCTGCACTTATACTACTAATATATTTAAATACATCTTCATTTTCTAAGTATGAGTTAATTATATTATTCATTTCTTTCCTATTTTTTATTTCTAGATATTTTTCTGATATAGAGTTATTATATTTATATTTACCAATTCCAAATTCAGTGCCGTCATTTTTGCAATATACCTTTGCATAGTATTTATCATATAGAATATCGTATTTGACCCAATGTACTTTAAAAGATTTATCTGGATATTTTCCGCTTAAATGATCTTTGAATTCATTATAGATAGTATATTTATTAATATTAAAAATAATTATAAAAATCATCATCACAATAATAATTGCTAATCCGATTTTCTTTAACATTTTAAACACCTCCATGTAAGTCTCAAATTCATTATTCTTAAAGCCACAATTGAAAAAGTTTTTTAATCACCCTTTTGACCGATTTTCATATATTATATCGAGAATGGACAAAGCTCCTTCTCAAATATATTTTTATAGAATTAATAAAAGGAGGAATGATGGATGACAGAACCATTAGATCCAAGATCCATCCCTAAATATATTAATCAGTTACCTATACCACCAACATTTAAACCTACCATTGCAGTCGATCCGGTTACAGGTAAAGAAGTAAGCTATAATTACACAATTAGTATGACTCAGTTTGAACAACAGCTCCTTCCATCTGAGTTTCCAATGACAACTGTATGGGGATATGGAGGTCTTATTGATAATCCCTATACAGGTGAACCTGATTTTTTCCAAAGTACACCTGGTGGCACATTTGAAGCTGTACGAGGAATACCTGTCAATGTTCAATGGGTAAATAATATCACACAGCCCAATTTATTTGCAGTAGATCCTACACTACATTGGGCCAACCCTAATAACATTCCCAGACCACTACCACCATTTCAACCTTTTCCTCCAGGTTACCCTCTAGCGCAGAGCCCAGTTGCCCTAGTTCCACACTTGCACGGTGGAGAGGTTAGGTCGGATTCCGATGGCGGTCCAGAGTCTTGGTTCACAGCGGGAGAGGAAAAAAAGGGACCAGCATTCTTTAAGTCTCGTTATACCTATCCTAATGATCAGGAACCAGCTACTCTATGGTATCATGATCATTCCTTGGGAACTACACGTCTAAGTTTAATTGCAGGGCTTTCTGGATTTTACCTGCTGCGGGACCCTGATAACAAAATAGCGCCACTGCTTCCTAGTGGACCCTATGAGATTTCTTTATCTATCCAGGACCGCTCCTTTAATGAAGATGGTTCATTATTATATCCTAATGAAGGTAATAACTCAAATATTCATCCATATTGGGTTTCAAATTTTTTAGGCAATACCATTATGGTCAACGGAAGGATATGGCCAAATCTGAATGTGGAACGCAGGCAATACCGATTTAGGATACTCAATGGATCAAATGCACGAGTTTACAACCTAAGACTTTCTAACAACCAATCCTTTATTCAGATTGGTTCCGACGGAGGATTTCTCCCTTTCCCTGTGACGATGACTGAGCTTCTAATAGCACCGGGAGAACGGGCTGATATACTAGTTGATTTTTCTATGTTAGAACCGGGAACAACCATTATCCTCACCAACGATGCCAACGCTCCTTTTCCAAATGGTAATCCGCCAGACCCCGATACGGTTGGACAAATTATTCAATTCACTGTACTAGATACGCCTATAGTACCGCCAACTAAACTACCTGCTAAGCTCAATAAAATACCAACCCTAACACCGAATGTCCCTAAAAAGACATTAACTTTAAACGTAGTACCGGGACCTCAAGGACCTCTTGAATTTCTATTGGACGGACAAAAGTGGGAATCTCCTATATCAGAATTACCAATAGTAGGATCAACGGTAGATTGGGAGATCGTTAACCTTACAAATGGTTCACATCCTATCCACGTACATTTGATACAATTTCAAGTTGTCAATCGTCAGAGATTTGATAGAGCAGAATACCAGGAAGAATGGATCAAACTTAATGGTGAGCCTCCTCTCCAGCATCCGACAATACCATTACCGGTTGAACCCTTCCTTGAGGGTAATCCAATCGATCCAAATTTAAATGAAAGAGGATGGAAGGATACAGTTATAATGCTACCTAATGAAATCACTAGGATTAGACTTCGATTTGCACCACAGGATGCTGATCCAAAGAAAGCTAAACCTGGGGTAAACCTATTCCCATTTGACCCAACCTTTGGTGCTGGGTATGTATGGCATTGTCATATTATAGAACACGAGGATAATGAAATGATGAGACCACTTAAGGTTATATCCTGCCCTATTTCTGCGGCCAATCCTCAGTCTTGCTGTGAGGTCATGGTTGAAGGAAGGACTCAGTTAGTTCCGCCAGCACTAGAAGGCGAACCTATTACTCATCAAAATACAGTTAATGCTAAAATCGAAAAAGTATGTCCAGAAAAAGTTGTTATAAGCGGTTTTGTTCGTAGGACTATTAAATACACAGCAGTTACTGACAATGACCTTGAGCTGGAAAATGAAATTGTTGATGATATTCCTTTCCAGTGTACAATTGATCGTGAAGATGCCAATGAAGGTGATGATTTCAGAATTACAGGTGCTACTGTTTTATGTGAAGTTTTTGCTCATACAGAAAACTTTGGAACACATCCTCTGACTGATCAGGCCTTAGCTTATAAATTTGTAGAAAAAGATATTGTTAAGGTTTGTATCAGGAAAGGTTGCCACTAGCACCTTTATCCAAAATAAGATAAAACTTTTTAAAAATTAGATCAGGGGCTGTCTCATAAAATCACCCTATGAGTTCAGCCCCAGGTCTTTTAATAAATTCATCACACTATCTTAAAACAATTTCTTCTAACAATGGATATCCCCTATACACTTTAATCTTTACAAAGGTCTCTCCATCTCTAACTTTTTCCTCTAATTCTTTTCCTGTATTTTCTGGAACAAAATACTTATCCAGAGCATAATCCACTCTGATTCCTTTTATTCCTCTCTCCTTGCTGTAATCCCAAATATTGTATTCATATTTACCTTGTATATAGATTCCTTCCTTTGGCCTTTTTAAAGTTACTTTATCTACTTCATAATACCCATCCTTTTTAGACAGCTGTACATAAAGTTTCTTTTGTATTAGGTCTGTATATGAAGCCTGTTCATCGATTTTCTCTAATATTTCTTTATCTAGCTTACTTATATCTATGTCATTAATCTCATAATTCAATCTTATATAGTCGCCTCTAAACAAGTCCCTAGGGTCATATGCCTTTGTTTTAATTAGTATTTCTTCTCCCAGTATATTAGTGACTAATGGATGTATGGACATGGAGATGAGCAGAAGAAACATTAATAAAAAGGATAATAAGTATTTGAATCCTCTTCTTTTAATTAGCTCTTTCATCTAAATCACCTCCGCGATTCTTTCTAATTCTTTCAAAATAATGTCCAAAGCCTAAAAGAATTAATCCTCCAATGATAAAAAATAGTGATTTTGGCATAAAATCGTACAGAGTATCAAAATAGTATCTTAGTATTAAAATACAGGTAAATAGCAATGGAGTTAAAAGGCGCTTTTTAACTAAGCTTAGTAGATATATTATTAATAGTATACCAAAGCCAATAGCAACATAATTCCCATCACCTATGAAGGATAGTTCTTCCCAAAGACTGTCAAAGGTTAATACTAATCCACTTATTCCTAGTACAATCATTCCTTGTAGCTTAAATATGTCTAGATTCAAGTTATGCTTAATATAGTACATTCCAAGACCAATTAGGAAAAATACTATTGCTATATATATACCATCTATATCAAAGTAGTTTAATGAATATAGGATAAAGTTAAGAGCTACCAATGTGTTTAAAAAAGTTATTAGTTTTGAAAATTCAAAATATTTATTTCCTATATAGAAAGTAGCAACTAGCATTATTGCATAAATCATTATGTTTTGATTAAAGCTCCCGTTGATATAAATTAAAACTAGTATATGGGCAAAAATGAATAGTATTTTCTCTTTTAATATAAGGCTTACTGATAATACACCTATTGTCCATATTAGAAATGATTGTGTAAATTCTCCGCCAAAGTTAAATATCTGCTCCATTAGAAATATACCTGCTCCATATATCAAAGCACTTAGATATAGTAACGCCTTTGATGTCTTTGGATAGTTCTTCTCCAGTTTAAAGGATGTAAATATGGATGTTCCCAATGTAGCTATTATGACAGCTACCTTTAAGAACTTGCCCATATAGGTCCAATTACTAGCTATAAAGCTTAAGATCCCCAGTCCAATTAAAACTGCCCCTATGGTTACAAGTATCTTTATAAAGTTTATACCAGGATCCTCTTCATAGAAGTTCATAATATCACCTAGCTGATGTTCTGTAATAATGCCTTTATTTTTATGGTTCGTCAATTCATTTAAAAGAAATCTATAACTTGATTTACTGAGTCTCTTCATCATCATCCTTCACCTCGCTTATAAGTTTTACAACGGAATTTTTATTTCCTTAGTGTAATTTTACACTATTTTTACCATTATTACAACCTCCCTTATCTGCATTTATTAAGTAGTAACTATTTAGTAAATATCTGAGCCTATCATCAATAGATATGTACATCAAGTATGTTTCATAACAAAAAGAAAAACCAGAATTACTGACACTTGTCAATACTTCCAGTTTTTCTTTATTAATACTAAAGCTTCCATTCAATCAATCCACCAATTTCAACAGCTTCTCCATTCTTTGTTTTATCTTTTGATACCTGTAGTGTAAAATCTGCAAATAGTATCAATGTCATTATTAAAGCTACTCCCTTTAGAATTTCCATGTCTTATTCCTCCTAGATTTTAATTTTTATATACAAAAAGGACAAAGAGTAAAATAGCATTGCAAAATAAATGCTACTTTACTCCCTGTCCTTTTATCTGAAAGTTTCCTTACATTACATTAGTAAGTTGCTTCGTCGATGCGCTCATTTAAACGTCTCTCCAGGGGTGTGTCTGATTATTGTATCGAACCTGAAAGTTTCAAAGCAAATCTATAGCACAGTTTGCTTTTTGCTCCTACGGTTATCCAAAATGGATATCTCCAATAATCTTCATCCACCTATATTCAGTTTCTATCCTCATGATAACTCACAATATAAAAATAGTCAAACTAATTTTTTTATACACCTTAGGAAATTATTAGTAATAAAAAGAAGTTATTTGACGTAGAAATCGAGGACCTTTTATTTCTCCAAAATTTGTTTAAAGAACTCTATTTTAGGTAGAATATGTAATATAGAATATTGTTAAAGCTAAAGATAGGGGGCGGGTTTTATTGGCTAAAATCAAGAAGAAAATTTATGAGGACGAACTTGAAAAACTTCATCTCGAATTAGTTAAACTTCAGGCGTGGGTCAAGGAACATGGAAAAAAGGTCATAGTTGTTTTTGAAGGTCGTGATGCCGCTGGTAAAGGCGGTATAATAAAAAGAATAATCGAACCCTTAAACCCAAGATTTTATAGGGTTGTAGCACTTGGTGTTCCAACAGAGAAGGAAAAAACACAATGGTATTACCAACGGTATGTTCAGCATTTCCCATCGGCCGGCGAGATAGTGATATTCGATAGAAGCTGGTATAATCGAGCTGGAGTTGAAAGGGTAATGGGGTTTTGCAACGATGATGAATATTGGTATTTTATGAAATCATGTGCTGAATTCGAAAAAATGCTTATAGGCTCAGGTATTATCTTAATAAAATACTGGTTATCGGTATCCGATGAAGAGCAAGAAAAGAGGTTTAAAGAAAGAATAAAGAATCCTCTAAAACGATGGAAGATTAGTCCAATGGATTTAGAATCTAGGGTAAGATGGAGTAAATATGCTAGGGCAAAGGACGTAATGTTCCAGTATACTGATACTGAAAATTCTCCTTGGCATGTAATAAATGCAGACAATAAAAAACTAGCTCGATTGAACTGTATTAATCATTTTTTAAGTTTAATCCCATATGAAGAAGTAAAGCAGGAAAAAATCGAATTACCTCCTAAGCATAAGGACGAAGATTATATAAGGCCCCCTATAGATTCTCAGAGGTGGATTCCTGAAGTATATAATAAATTTTCTAAATAAACAACTAATATTAAGAAGGTCTTGTATCAATGTTCTTAGAGTTGACTTTTTGGAACTCTTAACTGATTCTATCTTCTCAGGAGTTCGCTTAGATATTTTGTATTATATGAGAAAAATAAAAGATGTTTACCTTTTAATTGATATGTTTTCCCCTAATGATCACAAATATCATTAGGAGAAAACATTTTATTTTCTACACATAATTTCCTCAATTAATGACGGCTGAACATTACCACCGGTGATCACCAATGCAACCTTTTTTCCTTTAAATATTTCTGGATACTTGCTGATAGATGCATAGCAAATAGCGCTGGAAGGTTCTGCCACAATCTTTTCCTGCAAAATCATTGCCTTAGTTGCAGCTTTGATATCCTCTTCACTGATCAAAAGAATACGATCAATGGCCTCTTCAGACATTTCATATGGTACACGGGCAACCCCGCCAATCAGAGCATCACAAACACTTTCCTTAGAATCATAATACTCATAATAGGTTTTATCATTCATAGATGCCAACATAGCTGGACAAGCCTCTGTTTGAACTCCAATGATTTCAATATCTTTGTTAATTTTTTTTGCATAGACAGAGATTCCAGTGATAATCCCGCCTCCACCAATAGGCACCACAATCACATCAATATCTGGTTGTTCCTGAAGTATTTCCAGCGCAATGGTACCCTGACCAGCGATGCAAACTGGATCTTCACAGGGATGGACTTCAATAAGACCTTCTTCTTTGATCATCTGTCCACCAATATTATGAGCACCATCATAATCCTTACCAACTTTTATAACTTCAGCACCAAAGGATTCCATAATATCCACCTTAGGCTGTGGGGTTGTTCGTGGCACAAATATCTTGGTTTTTTCAATCTTCAGCAAACTGGCGCCATAGGCTAATGCTGCTCCATGATTTCCTGAGGAAATCGCTGTTACTCCTTGCTTCTTCTCGGCTTCAGTCAAGGCAGTGATCTTACTCATAGCACCGCGAATCTTATAACTTCTTACCATAGGTTGATGACATTCAAGTTTCATAAATATTTGAGTATCTTCATTACTAAGGTATAAGCTTTTCTCTAACCTTGTAGGCTTTATATAAACCTCAATTCTTTTTTGGGCTTCTTCTACTGCTGTATAATTAAGCATAAAAACCTCCTAATCAAATTTCCTCAAATATTTACCAAACACTTTTAACCCTTTTTCTAACTCTGCTGTATTAAATGCATATCCGATTCTAAAACATTGATTCATCTCAAAGCAAGAACCTGGTACAATCATTACTCCTGTATCCTTTAATACCTGTCGGCAAAATTCTGAAGATTCTATTGCCATATCATAATAAAGTAGTGCGGTAGTTCCTGCTGATGGCTTGACATATTCAATATGAGGTTCTAATCGAATCCACTGATCTAATACTTCAATATTTTTTCTGATAATCCTCAAATTTCTTTGAAGAATTTTATCTTTATGAGCTAAAGCTATGGCTGCGATGGTTTCGTCAATCATTCCACAACTAATCATATTATAATGTCTGATATCATAAGCTTTCTCAATCACCTCTTCTGGGGCAACAATCCATCCCATTCTGAGCCCCGCCATAGAAAACACCTTAGACATGCTACCAGTGCTGATACCTTTATCATAAATATCTACAATAGATGGGTAATAGCCCTCTGCCTGATTTAAATGTCGATAGGCTTCATCACTAAGCACATAGGCGCTAACGCTCTTAGCTACTTCAACAATTTCTTTAAAACTTTTTCATCCATTAAAGCTCCAGTGGGATTGTTAGGATTATTAATGCATATCAATTTTGTTTTTTCAGTTACGGTTTCCTTTAAAATCTCAATATTAGGTAAGAATTCATCTTCCTTTCTTAATGGCACAAATTTCACAGTGGCTCCAATGGACTCAGGAATACTGTAATGCTGCTGATATGTTGGTATAAAGGTTACAACTTCATCTCCTGGTGCCACTAAGGAAAACAACCCTAGGAAATTGGCTCCCACTGCCCCATTAGTTGATAGAACATTTTTAGGTTGTACATTTTTATAAAGACTGGCCACACCTTTACGAAAATCTTCCCTTCCAGGAATTTCACCATAGGTCAATCGTTTCTTCATAAGTAGCTCTGAAATAGTACCTTCAATCCCCAAAAGTTCTTCTAATTCTTCCAGTGACAATGAATCCACGCAGGTCTCAGCGATATTATACTGACACTTGGTCTCATATAGATCCATCCATATTTCTACCCCGAATGGCTTAATATCCATAATATTCCTTCTTTCTTTAGGATGTTCTTAACAATCATATTTTTGTTATATAATTCCTATTACAATGAAGACATATCCTTCTTCAGATCTTCTAAAGCAGTACTCTTTCCCAAAAAGTTTACAATCATATAAATACCCACTGCACCTAATAATAATGCCACTGCCACAGGAATATTTAAAAATCCTGTTAATATATAACTAATAACCGCAGCCCCTGCTGGAACCAATGCATAAGGAATTTGCGTCTTCACATGGTGTAAATGATCACATCCAGAGGCTGATGCCGATAGAATTGTAGAATCTGAAATTGGAGATGTTTGATCCCCAAAGATACTTCCTGAAAGTACCGCTGCAATCGTTGCAACTACCAATACAGAATCCGTTGGATCAGTAACATAAGCTGCTGCCAATGGAATTGCCAATGGGAATACAATTGGCATTGTGCCCCATGAAGTTCCTGTACTGAAAGAAATTATACAGGATATAATAAAAACAATGACCGGAATCATTGGACCTGCAATATTTGTTGTCAAAGTGCTGATTAAATAATTTGCTGTTCCCAACTCTGATATAACATCTCCTAAAGCCCAAGCTAAAATCAGAATAATACATACTTCGAAAAGATCTTTTGCCCCTTCTAGCCAAGTTTCAAATACCGTTGCCACATTCATGGCTTTATTGCCCACAGCAATAACACCTGCTACTAAGGATGATAATATCGCAGCCCAAACTAAAACCGGCATAGGATCAGCATTTCCAAAGGAAGTTCTAAAACCTTCAAATGTAAACGGATTGATACCTGGATCACTATATGAGTAACCGTTATACCAAATGCCAAAGAAAGTTACTGCGATCATAACTGCGATTGGCACGATGGCATAATACATTTTCCCATCTGCTACTTTTCCAGTGCTTGCTTCATTACCAGACAGAGGTTTTGCATCGTCTGCCAAAACTTTTCCCGTTAATCGAGCCCGTCGCTCTGCTTTGTACATCGGCCCAAAGTCTTTCATTTTATAAGCCACTACAAAGGAGATCACAATGGCAAAAATATTGTAAAACATATAGGGAATATTTTGTAAAACTATTTCAAAAGCATTGACTTCAAACCCTAATTCTTTAAATGCGTCCGAAATCAATCCCATTTCAAAACCAATCCAAGTAGTCATAATTGCAATACCAGCCACAATCCCTGCTGTGGTATGAACATAGTAGGCTAACTTTTCTCTTGAAATTCGCAATTGATCCGTTAAAGGTCTCATTGTCGGACCTACCACTAATATATTGGCATAGTCATCGAAGAATACCACACAGCCCAAGATCATAGTAACCAATTGCGCACTTCGTGGTGTTTTTGCCTTTTGAATCAATTTTCGGGCTATGGCTTCTGTGCCCCCAAGTTTTGAAACAATACTTATCATTCCAGCGATACAAGTTGTAAAAATCAAAATCGCTGCATGGGATCCGTTGGCTAGTGAACCAATCACATAGGTATCCAACACACGCATAAAAGATGTAACTGGATTAAAACCAAATAGCATAAATGCCCCAGTGAATACCCCTGCGAAAATTGAAAGGACTACCTGTCGAGTTAAGAACGCCAATACGATGGTCACCAACGGCGGTAATAAAGTCAACCAACCGAAATTTGTAGGCTCAGAAGCTCCTTCTGCAAAGACCATTGATGAGGACATGACTAAAATAAAAATAACTAAAATACCGCACTTTTTTTTCATATTTCCCCCTCCTAAATTAATTTGTGAAGCCTTTAACTTAATTATAAATTAAGTTTATCAAAGTCAAATTTCTTTTGCTATGTACCTTTGAACAGTTATCATCTCTAATTTTTGAACCTTTGTCCAAAGGCCTCTAATTGACAACTTGGCTTTTGAAAGGGTAATATAAAAGTACCATTGCGAAGAGGTGAGCATCTATGATTACAACCCAAGATTTATGGCAAAAAGAACTTCCTGAGGGTTTTACTTTAATGGCCGGAAGAGAAGGACTTAACAAGCCTGTTGAAAATGTCGGTATTTTGGAATACGAAGCAGATGAAGAAATTGACGAAAACTTTTTTAGAGGAGATTTTGTCATTACATCTCTTTTTTATGCAAAAGATGATCCCGAGTTTGCCACTGCTTGTTTAAAGCGTCTAATTGACAACCATGTTAGCTGTATTGCAGTGAAGTTGGTCCACGTGGATGGTATCTCTGAAGAAGTCTTAAAGTATGCAACCAAGCATAAAGTGTCTATCTTTTATTTTGATCATATACATTTTGAAGATCTCGTCTTTACAATCTTTGATGCTTTAAGAAAAAAGAAAGATCTTCATTTTTATGAGAAAAAAGTCAATGCTTTAATGAAGCCCACGCATCTCCATAGGAATGTAAAGAAAATTGCTTTAGAAATCAATAGTTCTCTCTTTGATAACATCATCTGTGCTTATTGCGTAGAGAAGGATTATAAGAATGATAAAAACAATCGATATATTGTAGAAGGTTTAGGCCTGCGTAGAAATAAGATGCATCGGAATGTCAGTTATTCAGTTTTTCAATACAGTCAAGGAATCATTGTCATCTACAGCTTTAAAGAAGATCATCCAAAATTGGAAAGTAATTTAAAACATTTCATCGATTCTATTTCTATCCGAAAAGACCGCTACTATATCGGCATTAGCGATAAACACCATAACCTGAATGAACTTGATCTCTGCATCAAAAAGAGTATTTATGCTCTGAATAACGCTCAGAGGAAACATCTTCAAAGCACAGAATTTAAATCTCTAGGGATTGAAAAAATTATACTTCCTTTAAAGGATAATTACTGGTTTAAATCTTACTGTTTAGAAATTATTGATCCCATCTTAGAATACGACGAGGAAAATAATGGACAACTAATGCTTACTGCAGAGTACTTCGTAAAAAACAATGGGAATATATCCAACACAGCCAAAGAAATGCATCAGCATAAGAACACAATTCGTTATAGAATTGATAAATTAAAAAAAATCATCCCTAGTGGAGATGATAATTTTTATGAACATTTATTTATTGCTATTAAATACTATAAAACCCATAAGACCTCCTATAGATTCCCAAAAGTTGATTCCTAAAGTATATAACAAATTTTCTAAATAAAGAGCTAATATAAACTCAGATTATTCATATACAATTAAAAACTGTTTAGACTTCACCGCCAACTGATTGTGTTAGCTTTGAAGTCTACACAGATTCTTTTTATTTTGTATATATATCTGATATTTTTTTGTTTTCATCAAAGGTTATTGAAAAGTTCAGATTACCTTTTTTGCAATTTATTATTCCTTCTACACTGTACGCACTAATTTTATCCTCTCTTTTTAACCCATTTACTTTAGAAACTGATACAGTCTTAATATTTCCAAATTTAGCCGATAAATCACTGTTGATTTTAATAAGCTTATCTTTAGTTAGCCATTTCTTTAATTTATCATCTAAAACTTCCTGAATGCTATCATAATCATTATCAAAAAAGCTTTTATAGAGATTCTCTGATATGCTTATTAATTTGTTTTTGCCTTCACCTTCTATCTCACAGAAATCAATATTTATAACTCTACTGTCTGAAGTATTATTGTCTTTATCATAATCATTTATGATATATTGTTTTGCAAAATCTAACACGGTATCTTTCTCAGAAGCTAAATCATCTAGATTCTGCTTAACCTCAAGATCTGGTATAACGCCACTTGGCGCTTCATCTCCATTTGGTCTAACAAAGTATTTATAAGATACACCACAACTTAAATTACTATTTGGTAGGCTAAAGTTATATACATCTCCATAACATGTTGCCAACCCACCGGTTTCTTCTCCGATTAATCTTCCCATATTAAAGTCCTTAATGGTCATTGCAAAATCCGATGCACTCGAAAAGGTATATCGGTTTGAGAGAACACATACTCTTCCATTAAATCTATTTTCCATATCTGATTTATATTTCGGGGTTCCATTGTATGTAATAATCTCACCTATCTGAGAATCATCTCCCCAGTTATCCCTCTCAACTATTTGTTTTGATACCTTTGCATCGACTCTACTATACATAAAGAAGGGCTTGTTATAGATATATGAAATTAGTAGATCTCCTAGGCTGCTATTCCCTCCACCATTATCTCTGATGTCTATTATAAGCTTTTCAATATTTTTTTCATTGATTTCTTTAAACATTCTTCCTAATAACTTATCAAATGAATCATAATCACTAAATGAGTTAAAGTCCAGATAGCAAGTTTCGTCATCAAATATTTCATAGTTATAGTTAGTACTATACCTATACATCCTCTTTAAATAACTGTCTACCTTGTATTTAGACACACCCTCTGCAACTACCGTATTAATACTGTCTTCATGCTTATAGGTCAATTTATATTCATCTAAAAACTGATATTCTAACCATGAGAGAAAATAGAAGTCTCTTTCAAGCTTTACTTCCTTATATGCTTCTCTCATACCGATTTCATATTTCTTTAATGCTTTAATAATTCTCTCAGTTTCTATATCATTTATTGATAGTATTTCTGCTCCTATGGGAATATCTACTTCCTTATGCATTGATTTCTTATTAAATATTTTATTGTCCCTAATCTCAATAACTAAAGGGAATTGCTTCTTACCTGTAAATGTTAAGCATTCATCAAATAGATCATTTGGGATAGATACATTAGTATGCCCATCCTTGATTAAGCTTACTAAGGGTGCTATTGTTTTATAAAACTCAATACTATTCATGGGTTTATTTATTTTAGACTTTACATTATTTAACTCTTTATAAAACACTTCTTTATCTATGTATGCATAGGAATCTGGATGAACCTCTTCTATTGTCTTTATTAAAAAATCAACATCTTTTATCAAGTTCTCAGTGGAGTGCTTTTTTAATATAAAATCTAGAGATTGCTTTTTTTCGTCTGAAGCATTACTACTATCAATGGATTGACTTTCACAACCACCTAATAAAAATATCACCACAATTAATAAAACTATAATTCTTTTTAGCATTGAGCTCCTCCTTCTAACTAAGCAGTTAAAGAAATATTAACTACTAAGGTTTTTTCAGCAAATAATTAATTACATATGGTTATATCGTAGATGCACAAAAATATTTACATATATTAACTTAACATTATTTAGTAGCATTTATAATTTTATCCATGATTGGTAGTTTAGTCAAGAGAGTATTTTACTTTTTAAATCTTAATTGACCAAAGTGTTTTATAAATATTCTGAAAGTAGACTTTGTTTATAACATAACGGAAATTATAAAGTCATCCACGACTTCAAAATGTTTATAGTTTCCTATATGCTATAAATAAAAAAACTCAAAATCTAGGAAATCACTAGACTTTGAGTCTATTACTATTTTGTTAAAGTCGAAACTAATTTCTCGGCCCTAATCATTATAATACAACCTATACAATTTTCTCCCCATTATATATTACTCCACCTGCATCAGGCATTATTTTATAACGCTTAGTCCATAGGGTTTTATACTTTACGGCTTGAGCATGAATCTTATCTAAATCATCACTTAAAGTTTTAACAACCTTTCCTGGCACACCAACTACAAGGGAATATGGTTGAATAATCTGTTTTTCTTTTACTAAGGCTCCCGCTGCAATAATACTCCCTTTTCCAATAACTGCTCCATTCAATATAGTAGCACTCATACCAATAAGACAATGATCCTCTATAGTACATCCGTGTACCACAGCATTATGCCCTACTGTAACAAAGTCACCTATGATAGTTGGGCAGTCATCAGCTACATGTACAACACTATTATCCTGAATATTAGAGTATCTTCCTATCTCAATTCGATTTACATCTCCTCTAGCAACTGTGTTAAACCAGAGACTTGAAAATTCCTTTATAGTAACATCACCAATTACCTTTGCACCATCTGCTATAAATACATTTTCATCAAGCTTAGGGGTTATACCTTCAAATTCTTTAATCATAACTGTTCTTTATCTCCTCTCAAGTAAATGTCATCTCCTTATACGCCATGTTTATTATAACAATTTTAAATAGGCTTTTATTAAAAAAACTCAAATTCTTGATTAGAATTTGAGTTTTTAGCAATCTTAATGCACAGCTTTTTTAAGGCTTTCTAGGTTTTCTTCCATTATAGATATATAATCCTTACCAGCCCCAATATCTTCCCTAGGCAATCCTCCAATTGGATTAAGCACTGCGGTCTGCACTCCTGCCTCCTCTGCTAATACCTTTGAAAGCTTTGGACTAGTCAAGGTCTCATAAAATATATACTTTACTCCATGCTCCTTAACTAGTTCAATTATTTGTACCATTTTAAAGGCGCTCGGTTCTTCCTGCGGTGTTAATCCTGAAATAGCTATCTGCTTTAATCCGTATCTATCAGCAAGATATCCAAAGGCTGCATGTGCAACTACTATCTCATCCATCTTTCTATCCTTTAATTCACCCTTAAATTTATTGTCTAATCCTCTAAGCTTATCACTCAATTGATTAAAGTTTGCTTCATAAAATTCTTTATTCTCTACATCTACCTTTAGAAGGGCATCTTTAATAGTTTTAGCTTGTTCTATTGCCCTAATAGGGTCTAGCCATGCATGGGGATCATATTCGCCATGATCATGGTGGACTTCATGGTCCTTATTCTCTTCTTTGAGATCTTCATCATGCTCTTCATGCTCACCACTATGTTCTTCAAGTTTTAATAAATCTATTCCTTTTGATGCTTCTACAACAATTAAATCCTTGTTACTTAAAGCTCCAATAACTCTATCGGCCCACATCTCCATTTGTACACCATTATAAATAAAAACGTCTGCCTTCTCCATTTTAGCCATAAGCTTCGCTGTTGGTTCCCAATCATGAGGTTCTGCCCCGGGTGGAACCATTAGCTCTAGGACAATTTTTTCTTTACCAATCTCCTTTGCAAAGTAATACATTGGGTAGATACTAGCATATACCTCTATTTTATTAATCTCATTTGCTGCACTTTCTGATTGTGGCTCGGCATTATTACTACAGGCCGATATAAAAACTAGTGATAATATTAATAATAGGCTAAGAATTTTTTTCATTTTTAATACTCCCCTTCTTAGTAAATCAAACGAATCAGCAATATCCATTTACATATCTATTGTATTATACCCATTCAAAACAAAATAAAACTCCACACCTATAGGAGTATTACGCACTCCGAATTCACTATCATGTAATTTAAAAATATTGCGTACGATTGACAGCCCCAACCCAGTTCCTCCTGTTTCCTTACTTCTTGACTTATCTAGCCGATGAAATCTATCCCAGATTTTTTCCATTTGCTCTTTACTCATATGTTGAGTGGTATTTTCTATGGCTATAATTACCCTATCATGATGGAACCTTATTTTCATATGTATTCTTCCATTTTCTTCTGTATATCTTACAGCATTGCTCAATAGATTTTCAATAACCCCTTCAAGCTTCTTTTTATCTGCATAGACCATTATTTTCTTCCCATTAAACTCTTTTTCTAATTGAATATTCTTCTTCTCAATACTGGTTTCAAATCTTTCAAGGATCCCTAAAAACAACTCCTCTATATTAAACTGTTCTTTGCTTAATGAGGATATATCACTCTCTGTTTTAAATATTTCCAACATATCTACAACTAGCTTATTCATCTTATCTACTTCAATCTGTATTAAATCTAAATATTCAGCACTATCTTCTAGATAAATACCATCCTTAATCCCCTCTATATATCCTCCAATAATAGTCAGAAGGGTCTTTAACTCATGGGATGCATTAGCCGTAAATTCCTTAAGTCTTTGATTATTTAACCGCAGCTTCCTTAGGCTCCTTTCAAGATTGTCTGATAGAGTATTTAAGCTTTTTGCCAAGCTTCCAATTTCGTCATCACTATCTTCCTTAGCAACTTTTTCTGGTGGATGTTTTTGGTGTATGGAGGAACCCTTTGAGAAGCTAGATGGGGTTATTAGTGTAGTACTGGGATAATAAAGAAGAGGGGATTTATGTGGATATAATTTCTGGTGAGCTTCTTTTCAGCTCAACTCATAAATACGATTCTGTAACTGGGTGGCCTAGCTTCTATAAACCTCTTGAGTCTAAAAATATCGTTAATAAGATAGACAAAAGCTTATTTACAGTACGTACAGAAGTCAAAAGTAGATATGGAGATTCTCATTTAGGTCATGTATTTGATTAACTACTTGTGACATTCATGTTAATTTTTCTTCTTTAACTCCTCTACTAAATTTATATACTCTCCTAAATTATTTTGTCTATTGATGACTTTATTCAATATAAATTCCATATCAGCAGCAGTAATAGGCTGAGCAGCTTTTGTGAGTTCAAAGCCTAGCTCCCCATTAGGCTCTAATGTAGCTTTCTTTACGTTTTCAATCTTGTCAATACCCTTCTGGCGCAATCTTGAATATAATTCATCCTTTGTAAGTCTTAGCTTTTTCATATTCTTTTGTTCAATAACTCCATTAGTAATAATAACTTTTTCATTTCCTACAGCAATTTTTGAAAAACCCTTAAAATAGTATTCTATAATTTCAAATAGCATTAGCAAAATTGCAAGAATGACAGCTACAGCAATAGTTTTTTTTATATCTTTGTCAGCAAATGGCTCAACGATTATATGTCCTAAAGAAAGCACTAGAACAGTTTGGGCAATAGTCATTTGAGAGATCGACCGTCTACCAGTTAGTCTCAGTAATATTACCGCAATAACATAAAGGAGAATAGGCTTTAATATAAAGGGCATAAAAACAACTCCTATAGAATAGTTGTAGAGATTCATGTATAAATTAAGTTTTGCTATGTGAACTCTATATAGAGATTCAGGTAAAACTACTAATTTATACATATACAAAACTCCTAAAAACATCGATTATTTGAATATGTATAAATTAAGTTTTGCTATGTGAACTCTATATGATTAGTAATATTATTATTAAAATAGTAATTTTTATACAATCAAGATAATACAAACAAAATCTTCTATAAAAATTTAATGGAAAATTTATTCATATAAAACAAAAACTCAAATTCCATAACTGAATAGAATTTGAGTTTTTATTAATGAGTTTTCCTTTATCTTTTTTTCATGATCAATACCTTTATTCTTAACTTTCTATCTGTAAAACACATGATTTCCAATTCTCATTACATAGGTTTTGTTATTTACAATCCATTTCCCAGCTGATTTAGCAGGATTGAAAAAATAGTTACTGCTTCCAACTGGTCTTACTCCATTCAAAGCATCCTTTGCTGCTTGTATACTTTCAGCAGATGGAGTATTGTAAATCGTTCCCTCTTCAACAGGGCTGAATTGAGGAATACCTTTATAATATTCAAATATTACACCCTTTACAGTACTTGGAAAATCCTTTGATTTTACTCTGTTCAAAATAACATTTCCTACTGCTACCTTCCCATTATATGGCTCTGCACCTGCCTCTGCATGAATTATTCTAGAAAGCCAGTACAAGTTCGTAGCGTAGGTACTACTTTGTCCAGAATATAAAATAGACAATGTCTGTCTACCTGCTATCCCATCAATAGTAATTTTATTTGCTATTTGAAACTTGATTACAGCATTTTGCGTCATTGAACCATAAATACCATCAGCGGACCCAGCCCAATAGCCTTTATTGTTTAGTGATTGCTGTAATTTAGACACTTCGCTGCCCCTGCTACCAAACTTTAATGTCGGATGATAATTCGTGGCATAAGCACTTGCTAAGGGCAGTAAGAATAAAAATAAGATAAGGATTATAGACACGATACTTTTTTTACGTATTTTCATATACAATAACACTCCTTCCTATATTTGCTTCCGAAGTTAGCTGACGGGTGCGGGATAGAAGGTTCCCTACCATGCTATTCATGGATTAACCCCATATTTGGTTCCTCCGTACCTGGATAATCCAGGATTCAGCAAGTGTCGTATGACCATATGATTATCATTATACAAACTTCTCGATGTTATGTCAACCGTTTTTGCAGCATTACCATTATTTTCATATAATAATTTCAGTATTGTTAATACGCAATTCAAGTTGTTATTTTTCTTGTACAATTCAGTATTTTCAAACTATATATAGTTATATTCACTATTAAAAAAAGATACATTTTGACTTTGCTGCCAAGACGCATCTTCCTATTTCCCAAAATTATTTTCCGTTTCGGTTTACATAATTCTTTTCAATTTCACTACATCTATCTCCAAAACCACATCTCTAACACAGTCTTTTATAAAGGTTTATAATTTTTTATGTGCGATAAAATATTCCATATTAATACAAAATCTGCAATATATTAGTTGAGTTAAATACAATATATGATAAAATATAACTTAGATTGAAAACTAAACTATACTTATACGGAGGTGCACTTTGAACAACTCAACAAACAAGAGCCTAAATATCGGAATAGTTGCAGTATTGTTAATTCTCCTTTGTCATTCTATTCTCGGCACTATTTCCTTAGAAAGCTTTATAAATATAAAGGCATTGGAGCTAATACTTGCAGGCGTATGTCTAGCTGTTATAATAAGCTATTCCTTTGAGACTATAATATTTACAATAAACACTATTAAAAACAGCTTTAATGTCGAGATTGACCATGAAAGCGACATATTCACTCTTTACGAATTTGCTGTAAAGGTAAAAAAAGATGGCGCACTAAAGATAGAGTCGGAGATACTTGATCATGAGAATGAATTCGTTACAAGTTCAATGAGCCTTGTATGTGACTATGTAAAACCCGAAAATATAAGGGATATACTTGAAAAGGACATAGAATCAAGGCGAGCTAAGCTCTTTAAGGCCTACAATGTTCTTAAAATGATATCTCAGGTAGCCCCATCCTTTGGTCTTATAGGCACTCTAATAGGCATGGTGGGCCTGTTATCCCATATTAATAGCCCTAAATTAATTATGACCAATATGTCATCGGCTTTAGTAAGTACACTTTACGGTGCACTCGTAGCCAATTTTATTGCTGTTCCCTTGATGGGTAGAGTAAAGGAATTAATTGATAAAAAAACTCTACAATACAGAATTATTACTGAAGGTGCTATCTTAATTGCAAAAAATGATTCTGTGAGGAATGTTTTTGATAATATGAACGTCATGCTTCCCGATGATTTAAGATTACAGTATCCAAGAAATTTTGGAGAAAGGAATTATAGCGAAGATGAATTCAAATTTTGATAATAATACCGATTATGAGAATGATATTTCTAGTCATTGGATGATAACATACAGTGATATGATTACAATAATACTATGCTTTTTTATCATATTTTTTACGTTTTCTGCAAAAGAGATCAGTGCCCTTTATACTGTAAAGGATTCATTAATTAATAAAGTAGATAAACTAAGTAATGAAAACATGAAGCTAAGTAATGAAAATGTAAAACTTGTAGAAGAGAGAGCATCCTTATCGGAAGAACTTTTTCAAATTAAGAATATTGAAACTGATTTAAATACCTCAACTGAAGACTTTATTTCATTCTTAAGAAACAATGACTTTTTAGAAGATGTATCTATTAGTCAACAGGAAAATGAACTAGTCATTAGGTTTAAAAATAATATTCTATTTGATAGTGGAAGTGCAGAAATAACTGAAAACGGCTACAGAATCCTAGATAAAATTGCTGACAAGCTTAAAATGATTGATAATAACTTTGTGGTCGAGGGTTTTACCGATAATATCCCAATTAATACGGATCAATTTCCTTCAAATTGGGAACTTTCTTCGACTAGGGCAATAAGTGTAGTAAAGTTTTTCATAAACAAAAAACATATTTCCGACAAAAGAATTTCCTTCAGTGGCTGGGGAGAAAGGAAGCCTATATCCTCAAATAATACTGAGGAAGGTAGAGCCCAAAACAGAAGGATCGAAGTAAGAATAATCAATTAATTATGTTTCATATGGCTGAAATTCTATATAATTAGCCGCTGTAGCTGTTTCATTATCACAAAAATATATTTACTATTTTACCCTAGCTTGAGTATAGAGGGGGAAAGTTTCCATGTCAAAAAAGAAAGTAGCACTTTTCACATCCTTAATTATAGTATTATTGTTTGTAAACATTACTTTAGGCATCTTAATCTTTAAAACTCTTAATGGGCATAGTAAGGAAGAAACTATCTACTTATCCTCTGAGGACATTGTTGAAGACGCTGCTAAATTTATTTTACAGCATATTAATTATTTTAATACTGGGGACTATGATGAGGCGTATAGTAACTTTATCGAAGGTTTCAAAGAATCTGTTTCTCTAGATGATTATACCTTTACACAGACCCTCCGAAAAGAACTCTACACTGACTATAAATTTATTGACTATACCTTTGACTATGCAGATGATCATTACAAAAATAATAATATTACCTATGATAAGAAGATGACATTCACCTTTAACCTGGGATGTGAATCCCACGTGTTAGATAAGTACTTTGAAGATAAATATATCTTTAATGTCTTATATAAAGATAATAAATTTTATTTGTATAATAAAAGAAAAAATTATAACGAAGAGCTTGCCCTTTATTATGCTAGCTTAGCCTATATAGATTTGACAGTAAAGGACTATAATTCCTCTTTGTTAAATGCTCTAGAAGGTCTCCGTTATAATCCTAATATGCTGTCTATCTATTTCATTAAGGGGCAAGCAGAGTTTATGTTAAATAAATATGAGGATAGCATTCAATCCATGCATATGGCGTTAATGGATAATATGGACTTAGATGATAAATCCTATGCATACACCACCTTGGCTGCTTCTCATACATACCTAGGTGACTTTATTAAGGGAAAAGAGTTTATTGCTAAAGCCATAGCATTGAAGCCCAATGATGAATTTAGTAAAATTGTAAAGTCTCAGATTGAGGAGAACTTAAGCAGTTCTAGAATCGAGCGCAAAACACTTATCTACAGTGACGGTGATAACTAAAGACTCTCTGTGATTTTTTCACGAAAATTGGAGTATATTTTGTAAATTGGATTTAGATTCCACTATATAGGAGTATATAGATCAATTTAATAATATAGGACTTAAATAAATGCTTAATTACAGGCTAAGATTTAAGTCCTATTATTTTCCTAGTTCGAAGGATTTTAAGTAATAATTATTTAGATTGCCTTAAATTTTTCATCTATTTCATCCTTGAATTTTCCGTTTTCATAGAGATTTCTAGCAATAATTTGAGAGTAATTAGACATTCTAATTGAGTGATTTCCAGTTTCATAATTTCTTGCTTCCGTAGTTTCCCAAAGGCTTTCCGTAACTATTGATAACGAACTTGTAAATAAAAAACTCTTCTAAAAGGCCGAAATTATCTTATCACTTAGAATACTTATAAAATTAGTACAGCTTTTGTCTATGTCTTCACTTTTTTCAAACTCAAAAATACCTTTCCTAAATTCTTATTGTCTACAATATCTAAAAATTCGATTGCTAATCATATTGATTTTCAATAGAAATTCATAGTGATTAGTAGTAATGTTCATTACTTTACAAATTAGAGTTCATAGCCAAACCTATATCTGAATATTATAGCAGTATAAACAATTATAGGGGTGATATCATGTCTAATAATTATAAGAATTTAGTTTTCGAAGGAGGAGGAGTGTTAGGCATAGCATATTTGGGTGTTTTAAATTTTTTAAGTGATCAAAATATATTACAGAACATAGTGAAAGTAGCAGGTACATCAGCAGGAGCAATAACTGGATGTTTAACCAGCTTTGCTTTGCCCTTTAATGAAATGAAACAGATGGCTGATAAGTTGGATTATTCAAAAATACCTCAAAAAAGTTCCCATCCTGATTTAGATATGGTTCCAGATGCTTTAAAAAATCAAATTGAAAAAGTATTAGGGGATATTGACTGTGTATATAGGTTACTAACGGACTACGGTTGGTATTCCAGCGAATATATTTATAGCTGGATTAAAGAACAAATAGCCTCTCAGTTCAATAGTTTTGAAAAGCTTCCACCCTATACCTTTGAGGATTTTAAAAATCCTGATATTCATATAAATCGAAGACCTTTTTTAGATTTATATGTTATTGGTACAGACATATCTACTACCTCATCAAAGATTTTTTGTTATGAGACTACTCCTCATATGGAGGTTGCTGAAGCAGTAAGGATCTCAATGTCAATTCCTCTTTTTTTTGAATCAGTAAAAGTTACTAAGGATGAACAATTTGAAAACAGCGGGCTTCATATATTTGCTGATGGTGGTATTATGAGGAACTATCCAATAAGTATATTTGATTATGACTATTTCAACGACATAATGGTTGATGGCTTTAATATCCAAACATTAGGGGCTCGATTTAAAAGCAAGGTAGAATATAATGAAATAAAAAACTTTATAGATTATATTGAAAATCTTTTTAAGTCTTTCCAAAGAGTTCAACAAGATATATATAGTCATAGTCCCCAAGATATATTAAGATCTATTGAAATAGACACAAATGATGTATCCTTTATTGACTTTGATATAAAACCTGGTGATGAAACTTATAAATTTCTATATCGGCAAGGTTATGAAGCTGCTAAAAATTATTTTGAAAATAAAATGTATTTATCTAGATTTTTTAAAGAAATAAGCACTGTATAGATTTGACTAAAATATCTTTAGAAATTAATTAAACTCAAATTCTACACTTAGGCAGAATTTGAGTTTTTCTAGTTTAGAAAAAATTTCGTAGGTACAATTCTATTTAATCCTCTGCATTCATAATTACACTCAAAATACAGTTTCTATTTATAGCCTCCTCTATTAGTTTAGTATCTATAACACAATCCTTTGGGTATGTTCTATCGGCAACAACTATTTGATTTATAAGCTTTTTACCTAGTAAATATCTATATCTGGTATAGACCACATCTGTTTCAGTGTTACATGCTTTTTCCTGGCATTCTTCATCTGAAATAGTAGTCTCTGGAGATCCTATAGGACTTACTTCTTCCTCATATAGTTGTTCATCCATCTCTTCAACTGCTATTTCTTCTTTAGTCTCCTTCTCTTCACGGGTTACAGTTATAAATCCTTCACTATTTTCTGAAGTAGTATCTATATCTTCTTTCATAATCTTTGAATCTACAATAATTACATTTCCGATTTTAATAATGTTATTTGCTCCTATGTAGCTCCCATCAATATGTATACCCTTTAATGTATAGTCTGTATCCATCTCTATTCCGGTAACTCGGCCAATAAGCTCGCCGGTTCTAGTATATAAACTCATCCCACTATACACAATCTGACTATGTGAAAAATGTATATTTGCCCCATTGGACTCTTCAATCATAAATGCATCTGTCCCAATAATTAAGTTCTCTATTGGGATTTCTATATATCTATTAATATAATTTCTATATGTATTTAAATGAGGTTCATATTCTCCTTCAACCGATGATAATATCGCAACTAATCGATTATCCTGTACTATGGCTCCTCTGACCATTCCCAACCTTTTAGCCTCTTTAGAAGCAATAATAGGGTGTTTCTCTAATAATTTGATAAGCATATTTCTCACCTACTCTTCATTTTTTTCAGCGTTGTCTTTATACATTCTGTAATACATGCTTCCTATTACATTATCAAATTCACCCATATTACTCTTTAAGCAAATGAAATCATTACTTAAATATTTGTCCAAGTCATTAAACAGTATTGTACTTCCTCCCCCGCATAGTACTATGTTGTTACTATTGCTGAAGAATTTTGACTTCGCGAATTCTCTTATATCCTTGTTTAATTCATAGGCAAAGTTATCAAACACATTTCTTACAATTTCATTCGTATCAATATTGATGCCTTTCTTAGCTTGTATAATTCCTTTACCATATCTTATGATATTGTCAATTTCATGGGTAAAGGGCTTTCTATCAAGCTTGTTCCTGTAATTGTTATAAACCATCATTGAAATTTTCTCATAACAGTCCATCATACCTTTTTCAAAGGTATTGACACCTACAACCTTCATTCCATCAAATGCAGTAACATTAATTTGTCCTGATCCTATATCCCAAACGATACTTTTCTTATTATTTTTGTACTCACTTTTCAACCTTCCGTACTCATCAATAGCATAGGAATAATAGGTAGCTATTGCTTCGGGACAAAATGAGATTCTTCCAACTTCAAAATTTGTTTCTGCTATAACCTGATTTGTGTTATATACATTGTAAAACAGTACTTTAAAATGCCCCTTTAGATTATTATTATATTTAGAGATAGACGATTTTCTATCAATGGCATATTCTATCAAAGGTTGATTAAGTGTTATATCTAGGTTGAGATTCTCTTTATTATTCTTGTAAAGGTTATATGCTATCCCTGCAAGAGTTGAAAAAACTATGACTGAGTCTCCAGCCTTTCTCACATATCTGTTCCTATCCCTTATAAGTAGACCCTTGTCCTCGGCGGCCCGTCCTACTAGCTTTTTCCCCAGTGATTCGCCATCTTTTATGATCTCAACAAGCATTGTTTCAATACTGACATTTTCCAATTCATCTTCCATTTCCCATTGATCAAAGTTCAATCCATAATTTAAATCCACCTCAGCTTGGGATACAATGGTAGGAAAACTGAAGGGTTTTTTAAGCTCCTCCATTACTTTGGTCAGTCTGTTTCCTCCGTCCACATAAATTCTAAGATCAGAACCCATGAATATGCCCTCCTTATATAATTTTATTTATAACACTTAGCCTTATGGTAATCGTAGTCTAAACAGTGCTACATTCTACTCATTTCATAGAATACATATCAGTCATATATAGAGAGTTCATAGGAAAACTTAATTTATACATATCTAAATACTCAGCGCTTTTAAGAGTTATTGGACCTGTATAAGTTGATAGTTTTATTGGAATCTCTATATTACATAGTATTATAATAATTTTATGATACAAGGTATATCATAGAAATAAGTCTTAGGTATGACTTAGACTAGGCTTTAAGGCTTATATTTTTAGATACCTAGTCTCAATTTTGTGTAAAAAATTGCATATCCTCTAAGCTAATGATATCATTAATCATAAAATAGATATTCGTACAAGGTAGGTGTATGAAATGAATTCAGATTCTAGAACAATTCTTCAAATCTTACAGAAGTGTATAATAACTACAAGTATATCATCCTTAACTTTTTATGAGAAAACATTGTCTGATTCAAGGTTTGGTGCACTTTTAATATACAACTGCCTTCAAGAGGAAAATACTGAAACTATACCGGCAGCCCATAAATATGAAATTATTATAGATTTTAAAAACGATGATATCTATAATATTCTTGTTAAAATATTTAATAGTCTATTGAAATTTGATTGCGATTTATATGTGAAAATCCTAGATATCCCCATGGATGATAGGAAAGATACTAAATTATGTATGGATTTATTAAGAAAGCTCGAAAGTAAAAATCTAATAAGACTCAAAATACGAGGTGACAAAACCCTTAGGAGCATTAAGGCATTATTAGATTCTCCTCTTGACAATGTTACCTGTTTTATAGGACCTGGCAACACGGGGAAAACCTCTATTATAGCGTCTGTAAGTGAATTATTTTGTGAAGAGAAGCATAATATTGCACTGCTTGATTTGACGAAAGATCATAAGCTTAAGGAATATTTTCCCTATAGTGAAAGAGTATCTGATATTTGCATAGACCATGATACCTCTAAAGACATTTCCTCTAATTTTGAAAATAAACAAGATAATTTCCCATGTTTATATACCTATGATGCTTCAGTAGAATGTAACTCTTCAGAAATTGTTTTTCTTTGTAAAGCAATTAAGCATCTAAGTAAATCCTATGATTCTGTGTTAATAAATGCAGATGAACATATAGTATCTAGCTTCATAGGTATATTCAAACTTTTTACTAGCATTTTTATTGTGCATGATTGTATGCTCAATAAGATACATTCAACACATAAAATGCTTTTGAAATTGCAAGATTCAGGTGTAGCAACGCAAAAATCAGTATCAATAATCTATAATAAGGTAGTAAAGAAAGCTTCGGATATGGGTAATATTGAAGAAAAGTTGATTTTTACGAGAGATGATAATGGCCATTTGATACCTTTGATTGATATAAAATGTATGACACTCGAAATATCCCATGGCAAGAAAACAGCAATAGCATTAAATAATAAAATTACGACGAAGGAAAATGCTCTTAATAAAGCTTCGATAAATTATGTGGTAAATATTAAGCGCCTGTATAATTCAATTAATAACGTTGAAGACTGTGACTACAGTGATTTGCAGATCAGTGAATTTGTTCGTAATCATATATATGATGTTGTTCATAGTTTTCTATCAATGAAAATATATCAACCCTTGGAGAACAGTGTAAGGCTAAATAATCTCTATAGATCTGCTAAGGTAGGATTGGCAAGGTTGACAAACTCAATAAAGGAGTTAAGAAATAGATACTTCAAGGGCAAATTTGTATCCTAAGATGGTTCGGTTTTAAAATAAAAACTCAAATTCAATAATATATTAGAATTT
>JMSU01000043.1_pt1 | contig 85211 bp, 76 predicted proteins | sample 179011 | NCBI WGS metagenome assembly JMSU01 (sample SAMN02769580, study PRJNA246767) | bioreactor metagenome | isolation source: Culture-1 Bioreactor ArsB derived from microbial biomass from the upper 2 cm... | place: Germany: Bremen | collected day 87 after inoculation
GTTCATAACGACTTTTGCAGCTTGTTGCCAATCCTTTAAATCAAATCAAGGCAACAAATGCAACGAGAGTGTATGAACATGATATATGCTTTAACTAAACAACCGTTGGCGCTCTTACTTTTGCTACATTCACCACAAAACTATGGATTAAATCTAATGCTTCTTCAAGAAATAACCTATTGTTCCAAAGTAAATAACACTCATATACAATAATACAAGTATCGCATAATCACTTACATCCATCTTTCCAAAATAATCAATATTACTGGTGATAACGATCGCAGGAAAAGTCAGCCAAAAACATAAATTCCCTGTTTTTCTACGGATGTAAACACTACGTTCTTCTTTTTCAGCTCGTAAGTTAGCCATGTATTCAGGTTTGTTTCCTAAAAATAAGTATATCATAATTGTACCAAGACCGATCATGGCAAATGCAATCCCCATGGCATAGAGTGTCTTCTGATTCGTACCCGTTTGAAAATAACCCAGTAGGACCAAAAGACCACCGCCTATAATAAATAAAGAGGTTTTCTGAATTTCTTTTTTTAGTAGCTTGTTCATTATTTATAACTCCCTTCTTTATACGTCACTGTCATCAGTGAAAATAAAAATATCTTCAATTATCTTTCCAAAGGTTTTTGAAACTTTATAAGCTAAATGAATAGACGGATTATAACGTCCACTTTCTAAGGAAATAATTGTTTGTCTTGAGACACCCACTTCATTGGCTAAGTCTTGTTGGGTCATCTTAAATTTTTCACGATATTCTTTAATTCGATTATCCATAGTAACTCCTTATATCGATATTTTTATGTTAAGCATGCTTTACACTGAAAAGTATAGCATCCTTTACATTTTGTGTCAAGTGAACTTTACATCAAAAACTTATAGTCATTTATGCATATTGAAACTATAGAAGGTATATGATACCATTTAGAGAGAGATTTATCATTGGCTTGGAGGTAACGACATTGAACTATAATCAGGCAGTAAATTATATACTAGACATTCCAAAATTTGGTGTTAAAGCTGGACTTCATAATATACAAACATTACTCGAATTATTAGGTAACCCCCAAGAGCATCTTAAGATAGTTCATGTTGCAGGTACCAATGGAAAAGGTTCTGTATGCAGTATGTTATCCAGTATCTTATGTGCCAATGGTTACAGAACAGGATTGTTTACTTCGCCTCATCTAATGAAAATTAATGAACGTCTAAAAATTAATCAAGATGATATAAGTGACGATGCTTTTTGTGAAGTGTTTCATGAGGTTTATGAGAAAATGCAAGAGATGGTAGCAAAAGGATACAATCATCCCACCTTTTTTGAGGTATTAGTAGCCATGGCGCTCTTGTACTTTAAAAAAGAACAAGTGGAGTATGCTATTCTAGAAACAGGTGTTGGTGGACGGCTTGATTCTACTAATGTAATAGAAGAACCTGTGTTAACGATTATTACCCCCATCGGTCTTGATCATGTAGCTGTGTTAGGTGATACCATAGAAGCCATTGCAAAGGAAAAAGCGGGTATTATTAAAGCGGGACGACCTACGGTTCTCTATTACGATAAAGAGACAGTTTTTGATGTAGTTTCTAACGTGTGTCGACAAAAAAAGTCAAAGCTATATAGTTACGACCATTTTGAACATGATATTTTGAAAATAACCAAGAAAAACATTGATTTTTCCATAAATAACAAGTATTATAAATATGAAAAGGTTTATTTGCAGACCATAGCCAGTTATCAATTGATTAACGTGTCTATAGCCCTTACAGCGGTAGAAGTTTTAATTGATTGCGGCGTATCATTATCGAAAGAAAAAGTGTTACAAGGCCTTGCTATATTTAAGTGGCCTGGAAGAATGGAGTTATTAACAGATCATATATTAATTGATGGGGCTCATAATGCACTAGGTATGCGTATGTTTGCCCATGAGATAAATACATTATATAAAGACCGAGAAGTGACTATTTTATTTGCTAGTATGAAAGACAAGCCATATACTGACATGATTAAGGAACTAAAAAAATGTCATAATATTAATAAGGTGATTTTAACTCAGATAGAAAGCGACAGAGCCGCTTCGGTGAATCAATTAAGAGATGTTTTTGAAAGTGAAGGTTTCTTAGACATAGAGTGCATAGAACGGATTGATCAAGCAGTAGCATATGTAAGACGATTAAGCCAAGAGGGTTCTATGATGTGCTGTATTGGTTCACTCTATCTGGTAGGTTATGTCAAGAGTCAATTAGAAGAGGAGGACTGTACATGATTAATTTTGAAGAAGAGATTAAAAAGTTTAAACCCTGTTTAGAGATTGAAGAAGCGGAAGAGTCCATATATGCCTATGATTCGAAAGATGTATCGGATATTTTACAAGAAATGATTCGGGAAATTAAAAATGATGATAAGTAAAGTGGTGGGATTATAATGAGAGATGTATGTCTAAAATGTGGGAATGAATTGGATAATGATCGTGTATGCACAAATTGTGGCTTGAAAATCGACATATATGAGAAAATACAGAATGCTTCAAAACTATTATATAACCAAGGGCTACAGAAAGCTAAGCTTCGGGATTTAAGTGGAGCTATTGATGTATTAAGGCGTAGTTTGAAACTCGATAAGAATAACATTGATGCAAGAAATCTATTGGGTCTAATATACTTTGAATTAGGCGAGGTCGTTTCTGCTCTTCAACAATGGGTTATTAGCAAGCATATAAAGGAAACGGATAATATTGCTACGGAATATATTGAACGGATCCATCATAATCAACACAAATTAGATACATTGAATACAGCCGTTAAGAAATATAACCAAGCAATTCTCTATATTCAGCAAAAAAGTGAAGATCTGGCTATTATTCAACTAAAAAAAGTAATTAGCCTTAATCCCAATTTTGTAAAAGCTTACTGCTTACTTGCGCTTTGCTATATTCATCAAAATAATAATAGTCATGCAAAAAAATACTTATTAAAAGTATTATCCATAGATAAGAATAATTATATAGCTCTTAAGTATTATGAATCCATTACAATGGGTGAAGAGGATGCAGATGAGGTATTACATCAAAAGACTGAGCGGAAAAAGCAAGAAGTTTCTTATTCGAGACCAACTGCCAAGAAAGAAAGTAGAGTGAGTACGTCTGTTATGCAGGTCGCTTATGTGATTTTTGGTGTAATCATTGGTTTGGCTGTTGCGATATTCCTTATTAATCCCGGCAAGGTTAAAGGTAAGGATAAGGAAATTGATGATTTGAACAAAGAGATTACATCCAGTAAAGCTGATTATGAAAAGAAAATAGATACATTAACAAATGAGAATGGACAACTTAAGGCAGATGTTGATGAGAAAACATCGTTAATTGCGTCATTACAACAAAATGAAGTTTTTTATGATGCTGTAGATTATCTACAGAAGGCAACTGCTTATTATTTGGATAATGATTTATTAGCCTCAGCCAATGAGCTGGTTCAGATTAATACGGATGATCTCACATCTACAGCAACCAAAAACCTATATCAGAAGCTGGTCACAGAAACATATCCAAAAGTTGCAGCAAAAGGTTACAACGAAGGGTACAAACTCTATAGTAGTGGAAAGAGAACCAAGAATAATAGTTATTTTGAGCAAGCATTGGTTCAGCTTAATACAGCACATAAATTTGGTAGTCATTCCAATATTGATGATAAGGTAATATATTTCATTGCGAGATGTTATGGTTATTTAGGTCAAGATCAACAAGCCATTGACTATTACAACAAAATGCTAACGAATTACCCAGATTCAAAATATAAAAAGGATGCTCAATTTTTTGTTAACCAACTGCAGAGTAATTAAATAATATGATGATAGAGCTTAAGCCTATAGTACACGTAATATGTGCTATAGGCTTTTTTTGAACGTCATTCTTGGATTATCCAAGAATCCAAGAGAATCTGACCAAACAAATAGAAGCGGTGAGTCAGTTTAAGGTAGCGAATAAAATCGAAATTATGAGTGGATGAAAGATAATTGTAACATATAACGTTATAATACATATAGTATATTAGAGACCCCAATGGATAGATAAGGGGTTGGGGACAAGCTAAATGGTAAGGATGAAAGGGGGAGATACGGATGTGCTTTAAAAGAAAACCCAAGTTAGAGAAGATCGTTAAAACGGATAAAAAAAGTTTTTGGGACAGTGAATTCATATGGTGGCTTGCGTGGAGTCAAGGGTTTTGGCATTAAGTAGACAAGCTATACGTGTAAGGGGTTAGTATATGATAGCTTATAGACGTACATGGAGGGGTTTCTAGATAATAAGAGCAAAACATATATTGCTGGCAGTAATGGTACAGACTGGAACGTGTCTTTTTGGATTAGCATATAGTACTATTAACTTGAGAAGCTAAAAAGAGTGCAATATATTGGACTATCAATGTGATTATTTATCATCCTGTACGTATGGAGCCATTAATCGATTCAATGAATTTAAACAAATCTATCGATTGTCTTGTGACTCAGCCCTTTCAACAATTTAATGGGAAAATTTATGGAGGCAATAATTTAAACAAAGCAGTATCTTAGTACAATCCTTATGGTATAGTAAGTACTAATTTAGGAATGTCTGCTATCGATTTTCCTTGAAATCTTTTATGCAACGAAGTCACTTTATTATGATCTAGGAAATTACGGCTAGGTACTAATCTTTTCTAGACTCTCTAAATAGTATGCATAGCCACTTTTCTTGGAATATCAAATGATGAAAAAAACATGTTTTTCTATATCCTGTTATATATATAAAATATATAGACAATCAAACATATCTATATTATTAAGGACGAAAGGATGTAGGTACATAGTGGAGCTTATTAAATTTATTCAGTCTTTTTCTAGCCCTTTTTTGGATAACTTTTTTGAACTTGTTACAATGATGGGAGAAGATATGTTTTTCCTTCTTGTCATGACTTTATTTTTTTGGTGCATAAACAAGGAGTTTGGCTACAAGCTTGGGTTTGCATTTATTACAAACGAAATGTTAAATGTTTACTTAAAAGAAATAACAAAAATACCACGGCCTATTGGTGAACCGGGTATTCGGTCACTTAGGTTAGAAACAGCAGAAGGTTATTCATTTCCAAGTGGGCATGTTCAAAGAGCAACATCTATATGGACATCCATCATGATATATTTAAGAGGTACATGGGCATATATCGTTGGTGTAATAATGATTTTTATGGTTCTTTTATCACGTTTGTATCTAGGAGTACATAGACTACTTGATGGTGTTGCAGGTATAGCAATAGGTATTATTTGGGTATTAATTGTAACTAGAATGATGCAATATGTCATTAAAACAGGTAAGAAAAATATATTATTCTTATTTGCTATCCCTGCCATAATTGGTTTATTTCTCTTTAAGACAGAAAGTTTTTACAGAGCTTCCGGTATATTAATAAGTTTTATCATCGGTTATATGATTGAGACGCAGTATATTCATTATAATCCTGAGGGCAAGCTATGGCAGCAAATTATTAAATACCTTTTTGGTTTAAATATTCTCTTATTGTTAAGGTCAAACTTAAAAATTCTACTACCTGAAATGCTTATAAGCGAATTCATAACGTACTTTATTCTTGGCATTTGGGTTATTGTTATTGCACCATATATATTTAAAAGTGTTTTTGTAGAAAAACATGCTACTTCATCAAGATAATAGTACATAGGTAAGTTCTTCATCAAAGTAAAGTTGGCTCTGGATTATAATACGATCTAAGGGCTAACTTTTTGTAAATGCTACTTAATATATTCAAATTTGTTTGAAGTATGGTTGCTACGAAGACCTTTTTCTGTTATTTCTTCTAATCTTATCCAAAAAGATTAGAAAATAAAAAGGAAAATGGTAATATATGGTGAAATATATGAATATGTAAATATTTTACAATAAAGGAGGAGAAACGGTGGGGATAAATTGTAAGATCATCAAACGAAATCTAATTGTCAATGTATCGGAAGAACTCGATCATCATAATGCTGAAATCATTCGCGATAAAATCGATAAAATCATTGTTAAAGAGAATATAAAATGCGTTATTTTTGACTTCTCCAATACAAAATTTATGGATAGTTCAGGTATCGGTGTTATTATTGGCAGGTACAAGAATATTAAAAATAGAGGGGGAAACGTTGTCGTAGCAAATGTGGGACCTAGGATGGACCGGATTTTCAATATGTCAGGTCTTTACCGCATTATTAATCGGTATGAAAACGTAAAAGAAGCCTTAAATGATGTATCCTAGGACATGCTATAATAAGCTATACAACTGATGAAATGACCTGTACTGACAGGTTAGTATATTCTAAAGAAGTTTAGGGGGATAATAATGAAATACGAAAATGAAATGAACATCGAATTCAGTAGTAAATCACAGAACGAATCTTTTGCTAGGGTTGTTATTGCAGCTTTTGTAGCACAGCTTGACCCCACCCTAGAAGAACTATCGGATATAAAAACAGCCGTATCAGAAGCTGTAACCAATGCCATTATTCATGGCTATGATGAATATCATGGCAAGGTTCATATGTACTGTAAGATAACAGATAACAAAGTGTATATTGAAGTAAAAGATTTTGGAAAAGGTATTAACGATATTGAGCAAGCAAGAGAGCCACTCTATACATCAAAGCCTGAGCTAGAACGATCAGGTATGGGCTTTACTGTCATGGAAACTTTTATGGATGAAGTAGAAGTGGAAACGAAGGCAGGAGTAGGCACCAAGATCATAATGAGGAAAAAAATCGCTAGCATAGAGAATGTTTAAGAAGGTGTTAAAATGGATCACACACTCGAATTAGTAAAAAAATCCCAAGAAGGAAATGGGAGAGCCAGAGAACAGATTGTAGAAGAGAATATTGGCTTAATATGGAGTATAGTTAAACGATTTTCCAATAGAGGTTATGATCTTGATGATTTATTTCAGATAGGCAGTATTGGTTTATTGAAAGCGATTGATAAATTTGACTTATCCTATGAAGTGAAATTTTCAACATATGCTGTACCAATGATTATGGGAGAAATTAAAAGATTTATGCGAGATGACGGTATGATTAAAGTCAGCCGTTCCTTGAAAGAAATTGCTAATCGTGTTCGTATTAACAAAGATATTTTAAATAAAAGATTAGGGCGAGAGCCCACTATCGACGAAATTTCTGCAGAAATAGGCACTTCTGTTGAAGAAATTGTTATGGCATTAGAATCGAATGCAGAAGTAGAATCTCTCTATAAGACGATACACCAAGGTGATGGACATCCTATCTTTTTAATTGATAAGTTAGAGAGAAGGTTTGATGAAAATGTTAAGATGATTGACAAAATAGCGCTAAGGCAAGTTATTCAGCAACTATCACCAAAAGAAATGGAGCTCATTATCTTAAGATATTATCAAGATAAGACGCAAACAGAAATCGCTGAGAAAATAGGGATTTCACAAGTTCAAGTATCCAGGCTAGAGAAAAAAATATTAAGTCAAATAAGAGAAAAATTGTCATAAAGTGGTAAGAAAAAATCTTTGTTAATATAACAAAGATTTTTTTTGTACCTGTAAATGAAAGCTTTACTTTCTAATTTTAGTTGAATCTTTTTCGAGGTGTTATCATGTTTCTTTTTATTACCAGAATAGGAATCTTGAAACATAGAAAAAATATGAATAGCTTATCTTTTAAATTAGAGGTGGAGAAAAAAATGAAATATAAAAAAACATGGATTACTTTGCTTATGTTACTGCTCATTATTCTATCGATTATGACTTATTATTATATGCAAAGAGAAACAGATATTACTTATCAAGGAACCTTTTTATGTCGCATCTTGAAGTAAGGAATGATAAAGATGAATCACATTTATATGAAGGCGGATAAAAAAGTAGAGATTATCAGCACCAAGGAAGTGCTTATTGGTGATATTGCTCATATTGAAGGGAAAAAAGAAATTGTTGATGAAATTAACAAGCTAAGAGTTCTGAAAGTAAAAGGAGAAGAAAAGAAAAATTACTTATTATCTATTTTACAAATTATTAAGAAAATCCAAGATGTTTTTCCTGATGTGGTGCTTCATAATGTTGGTAATGAAGATATTATTATTACCTATTGTCCATTTAAAAAAGAACCAAAACATAAAAATGCCATTCGCGTTGTAAAGGTTATATTTGTATGTATGATTTTATTTACTGGTGGTGGTATTGCCATCATGACATTTCATACGGATGCAGCGGTTCCTGATGTTTTTGTTAGACTATATAGCTTATTCTTAGGTAAAGAAAATCTTAACCCTATTATTATTGAAATACCCTATTCTATTGGTATAGCTGCTGGTATTATTGTGTTCTTCAATCACTTTTCATCAAAACGACTAACAGATGATCCTACACCAATTGAAGTAGAAATGCGCTTATATGAAAGGGACGTAGACGATTGTATTATTAAAAATCTTAGTCAAGAAAGGAATAAGTGATGGGTTTTTTAGGCTATATTGTGTTAATAATTATTGGATTTGGAGGAGGCGTTGTTGTTGCTGGAGGTGTCTTTGCATTTATAGCTATTATTGGTGTTGTGCCACGCCTTGCACAAAAAACACAGACACAGGACTGTGTGTGGATTTATGAGGATGCTATTATGTTAGGTGGTATTTTTGGTACCCTTATTATGGTTACAGGCTTAAAGTTGATATTAGGGAATGTAGTAGCTGCAATTTATGGCCTATTTGCAGGGATGTTCGTAGGTTGTGTAGCTGTATCCCTTGCTGAAATATTAGATGTATTACCCATACTTACAAGGCGTCTAAGTATAAAAGTTGGTATGGCTTATTTTATTGTTGCACTCGCTATTGGTAAATTAGTAGGTTCTTTATTGTACTTTATAATTCCAGGATTTTACTCACTGAAATAATAAATGCAAAACGTATCATCGTAAGAAAGGAGATAGATTGATGCCAAACATAAGTGAACAAAAAAATGCGTATCAAAAATTAGTGGATCAAACATCCCCTAAACCAAATATGTTTAAGAATTGTATATGGGCATTTGTTGTTGGGGGGATTATCTGCTGTATAGGTCAAGGTATAAATGATGTATTGAGGTATGTTGCTGAGTTACCCAAAGATACAGCTGCAAACTTTACGAGTATTATATTGGTCTTTATTGGTGCCTTATTAACAGGACTTGATCTCTATGATAGTATTGGAAAAAAAGCAGGAGCAGGTTCCATTATACCTATTACTGGATTTGCTAATTCGGTTGTTTCACCAGCTATTGAATACAAAAAAGAAGGTTATGTATTTGGTATAGGTGCTAAAATATTTACCATTGCAGGACCGGTTATTTTATACGGTGTCATATCATCTGTTATCGTTGGTCTTATTTATTATATGATAGGCGTATAAGGATAGATAGAGTGAATGAAAAGAAGACAAATAGATAAAGTTCTGAGAAAGGATGAAGCATATGAGCAGTCAGTTAGGCGAACAAACCATAGTATTTACCAATCCACCGATTATTGTGGGCTATGGCAATGTGGTTGGTCCGAAAGAAGGGGAAGGCTTATTAAAACAATATTTTGATCAAATACTTGAAGATTCTTTATGGGGAGAAGAGACTTGGGAAAAAGCAGAGAGTAAAATCCTAAAAACAGCTATTCAGTTAGCCATCGATAATGCCAATGTGACAAAACAAGATATACGGTATCTTTTTGCAGGTGATTTACTGAATCAATTAACAGCAAGCACATTCGCTATTCGTGATATGAACAGAGCTTTTTTTGGTTTATATGGTGCTTGTTCTACCATGGGAGAGTCTTTAATATTGGCTTCTATGACAGTTGCAGGCGGTTATGCTAATTATGCATTAGCAGCAACATCCAGTCATTTCTGCGGTGCAGAGAAACAATTCCGTTTTCCATTAGAATTGGGCAATCAAAGACCTCTTACAGCATCATGGACTGTTACGGGAAGTGGTGCTGTTGTACTAGGTAATACAGGTACAGGTCCGAGAGTTACCCATGTAACGCCAGGCAAAATCGTTGACCTTGGCATAAAAGATGAAATGAATATGGGAGCCGCTATGGCACCAGCAGCAGCAGATACCATTGTGACACATTTCAAAGATACTGGTAGAAAGCCAAAAGATTATGATCTTATAGCTACAGGGGATTTAGGTAATGTTGGTAAGGTGTTACTACAAGATATAGTAAAAAAAGAAGGTTATGATTTATCCACAAACTATACAGATTGTGGTGTAGAAATATTTGATCATAAAAAACAAGATACCCATGCTGGTGGAAGTGGATGTGGTTGTTCAGCGGTTACCTTAACAGGTTATCTTCTAAAAGAAATGGCAAAAGGGACATTCAAACGTATTTTATTTGTGCCTACAGGTGCTTTATTAAGTCCAAGTAGTAATTTTCAAGGGGAAACCATACCTGGTATTGCTCATGCAGTTGCAATTGAAAAGGGACAAGGATTAGGAAAGAAGGGATAAAATGATTGATTATATAAAAGTCTTTGTAACGGGTGGTATTATCTGTGTCATTGGTCAGATATTAATGGATAAAACAAAGCTCAAACCAGCAAGGATATTAGTCATCTACGTATCCGTAGGTACATTTCTTACAGGTCTTGGACTCTATGAATATATTGTTGAATGGGGCGGAGCAGGAGCCACAGTGCCTCTTATAGGATTTGGTTATGCTCTAGGTGTTGGTGTAATGGAAGAAGTTAAAACAGCTGGATTCTTAGGTGTTTTTACTGGAGGGCTTACAGCTACAGCTGGTGGTATAACGGCAGCTTTGGTTTTTGGTTATCTTGCTGCTATTTTATTTAATCCAAAAGATACAAAATAGTAAGAAGAAATATTTCATATGGAATCAGGGCTATCTCATCAAAGTATTTATTGATTAATGAGTGAGGAAAAATAGAATAGATTGAGCTTCATCTAATCTATTTTTTCATCTACATTAACGTTAAACTTTTATGAGATAGCCCTTATTTTTGTATTGTGTAAGGTTTATTCGTTATATATAAATGGTGGTGGTGAATAATAATCATTATTGAGATAAGGCGGCTTCACGGAATCATCGGATTCCTTATCTTCTGAAGGAATGAAATAGTGATCTTCATCTTTTTCCATAGCATCATTGTAGAAATCTGTTGGTAACTTGAATTCAGGTCGTGGAGCTTGTGGTCCATGAATATGACAGTATTCCCCTACCATGCTATAAGGCAGTTCATATTTTCGATCTTGGATTCTTGGTGGTTTACGAGGGTCCCAGGTTGAAGGTACAAGTGGATCAGGTCTTTTAATGTAAACTTTAGTATATTTGTCAGCAGTAGGGCAATATTTATTTGCAAAGAGTCCAGAAGCTGAGCACATGGTATGCTTGATATGAACATCACATGTTTCAGTAGGTACTGTGCCTTTTGCAAAATATTCTTGACGAATGGTAGACCCTCTAGGATCTCGATTACATAACCCCGTTACAGCTAATTTACCCGATTCAGTACATATAGGTGCCCTTACGAGACCAGCAGGTTTTTCAAACTCTTTACGGGGAAGCCCTTTGTGAACTTCCTCCATAATTTTTCGCCATAGAATTTTGTGATAACTTCTATTGTACACTTGTTTTTTGGGGGTGTCATACCCCATCCAAATACTAGCGGAATAATAAGGTGTATAGCCAGAAAAAACAAGATCCTTCTTAAGAGTGGACGTACCTGTTTTACCAGCAATAGGCATACTAACATTTTTGAATTTAGCAATGGTTGCTGTACCTTTTTCAATAACATCTACCATAGCATCCGTAAGCAAGAATGCAGTTGTTTCCTTCATAACTTGACTAGGTTCTGGTTGAATGTTTTCCAATAGAATAGACCCGTCATGTGCTAATACTTTTGTATAGAATATGGGTTTAATATAAGCACCATTGTTAGCTATAGCCCCATAGGCTGCAGTTAACTCCAGTAGATTAACGCCTTTTGTAACACCTCCAAGAGCTAAAGATGGGGTTTTGTCAGTATATATTTTTCCATTAATGGTTTCGCGTTCAACTAACGTGGTAAAGCCAAGTTGCTTCAAGTACTCAAAACTTGTTTCGACGCCAATATCTAACAAGGTCTTAACAGCATGAATGTTCATAGACCATGTAATACCATCTCTAACTGTTGATAAACCTTTATAATTATATTTATATTTACTGCTATCATACCAGTTATGCACATTCCATGGTTGGCTGTTAGGTGATGGTGAATAAGAAAAGGGTATATCATCTTGTACGGTTGCTAAAGTATAGCGACCTGTATCAATAGCAGGAAGATAAGACGCTAATATTTTAAAAGTAGATCCTGGATGCCTTGCCGTTTGAGTTGCCCTATTAAGAAGTTGATTACCAGATTTTTCACCACGACCTCCTGCAATGGCTTTTACTTGACCTGTGTGATGGTCTAGTATCACCATGGCTGCTTGAGGTTGGGGGACTAGAATCTTAGATTCTGCAAGTATCTGATCGCCTTCCTCGACCCAAGTATTTTTTAATTCTTCAACATAAGCGTCAGCTTCTTGGTTGGTATCAAACTCTTTTTCCTGATAATAATTTTTTGTACCTGTATCTTTCTTTTCAACAGATAAGGTATACATGACCTTAACTGCATAATCTTCATGTATAGGAGGGTAATTATTTTCATTTAAAAACTCCTTATCCACAATTTCTTGCATATGAACATCTTGGGTAATATAGATACTTAGTCCACCACGGTATAGGAGATCATATGCTTCTTCAGTGGTATAGTCGTATTCACCTACTAAATCGTCTTTTATCTGAACAATTACTTCATCCACAAAATAGGAATAGTTGGATTGATTGGTATGATTATCTGCAACAGTTTGGATATTGGCATAAACATCTTCAGCATAAGCAGCATCGTATTCTTGCTGACTAATCATGTTTTGTTCTAACATTTTTGATAACACAACGATTTGACGCTCCCTGTTATTATCAGGGTTAGCAATAGGATCGTAACGTACTGGATATTGGGTAATGCTTGCCAAAACAGCTGATTCTCCTAAAGTTAAATCCGATACATCCTTATTAAAATAGCGATGGGAGGCAGATTGTACACCGTTGGTACCTCTGCCTAATGCCACAGTATTCAGGTAAGATTCTAGTATGGTATCTTTATCCACATGTTGTTCCAACTTAATAGCTAGGTATTGCTCTTGAATCTTTCGCTTAAAGGTTTGATCACTGGTGAGTACATTATTCTTAATAACTTGTTGTGTTATGGTACTGGCACCTTCTCCTGTCAGATCTTTATTTTTTATATTACTGATAAGAGCACGAAAGATACCTTTCATATCAATACCACCATGTTCATAAAAACGTTCATCTTCAATGGCAACAAAAGCATCACGTAGGTGTAAGGGTATCATATCCAGAGGTGCATAGATTCGATTGGCATCGGTGCCATGAAGCTTAGCTACTTCATCACCACGCTGATTATAAACAAATGTTGTATAGCCTTTTGGCATTATATCTTTTTCATAGTCGATGGTAGGAGCAGAGTCAATAATAGCCATGGTAATACCAATACCAGCGCACACGGTTAGACCAACTGTGAAAATTAGAGCTAGAATAATAATACGTATAAAAGACGTACTAATTGATTTTTTTACTTTATTTGATTTTGAGTCCAGTTCCTTTTCTTTTTTATGATTAGAATCATTGCCATAATTCATATAAGATGCTCCTTCAACTATCTATCGTAAACTTAATTGATGATTTTTCCTGTATAGTAAAAGGATGGCATTTTTTGGTGATGATTATTCAAGAAATCACATGGATTATATAGAAAAAACATGTGCCATTAGCACATGTCTTTCTATACATCATCATCTATTCAATTCAATCATTTTCATCTGAGTCATCTGTATCTTCTTCTGGATCAACAACACCTACAGGATCATTAGGTTGTAATGGATCAAAAGGCGCTGGGTCTGTAGATGGTGGGTTATTACCTTCCTCACCATCGATGTAATCCTGTGGAAGAGGAATAACAGGTGGTTGAACAACAGGGCCATGAATATGACAGTATTCACCAATCATTGATGGTTGCATTTCATATTCAAGATCCTTGATGTTAGGTGGTTTATTAGGGTCCCAGATAACAACGGAAGGATCACGTTGTATATATACTTGCTCAATCTTACTATCTTCTGGACAGAATTCGTTGGTAAATAATCCAGAGTCCTTACATATAGTTGCTTTAATATGAGTCGTACATTTTTCTGTAGGTACTGTGCCTTTGGCAAAGTATTCAGTACGTACAGTACCTCCTGGTCTTCGGTCCAAATCACATAATCCTTCAACGGCTAATTGACCAGATTCTGTACAGATCTTAGCAGTTACAATACCAGAAGGTCGTTCAAATTCTTTTCTTGGTAAGTCCTTGTGAATTTTCTCCATAACAGTACGCCATAGAGTTTTGTGGTAACCAGCATAAGAATCTAATTCTTTTGCATAATCAAAACCTTCCCATAGAACAGCTGTATAGTAAGGAGTATAGCCAGCAAACCAGATATCCTTATCATCGGATGTTGTACCAGTCTTACCTGCAATGGGTTGTGTTTTGAAATTAACTTTTTTACCAGTACCACGTACCACCGCATCGACCAAAGCATTTGTCAAAAGAAAAGCAGTTGTTTCTTTCATAACAGTTCTTGGTGCAGGTTTTTTTTCTAAAATAATCTTATTATCATGATTAAGTACTTTGGTATAGAAGGTTGGTTCATTGTATACACCATTATTAGCAATTGCTGCATAAGCAGCTGTTAATTCAAGTACCGTTACACCATTGGTTATACCTCCAAGCGCTAATGGCAAAACTTTATCAGAAAAGATTTCTCCATTTTTCTCTTCGCGTTCTACAAGTGATGTAAAGCCTAGGTTTAATAAGTAATCAAATCCAGTCTGTACGCCGATGTCATTCAGGGTCTTAACCGTAATAATATTCATTGAATAAACAATACCTTCACGAACAGTTGATAACCCTTTGAATTGCTTATAATAGTTCTTTGGCCAAATTTTCTTTTGACCAGGAAATTTAGTAGGTACATCGTCCAGTACAGTTGCCAGAGTATAGCCTGCTGTATCAATAGCAGGTAGATAAGCTGCTAGCACTTTGAATGTAGAACCAGGTTGTCTTGTTGTTGGGTAAGTAGCTCGATTAAGGGTTAAGTTTCCTTTTTTTTCGCCACGTCCACCTACCATTGCCTTAACTTCACCTGTATATTGATCCATAATAACCATAGCAGATTGAGGCTGAGGAATTAATGTACTGTTTTCAGCGATAAATTTATCATTGGGACCTATCATTTCTTTCTTATACTGTTTAATAAAATCATCAAGTTCTTGGTCAGTTTCAAATTCTTTTTCTTTGTAATAATGTTTTATACCATCTTCTTTTTCTACAGAAAGATTGTAGTGTAATCTTATACCATAATCTTTATTCTTAGCAGGAAAGTTGTCCTCATTTGTATAAGCGTCATCAAGTATTTTCTGCATTTCAAGGTCTTGATTAATATAGATGCTAAGTCCACCGCGATAAATAAGAATCTCAGCTTGTGCCTCGGTGTAACCTTTCTGAACCATGAGATCTTCTTTTACTTGTTTATACACTTCATCCACATAATAAGATTGAGTTAAGGTAGATGGCATGGTATTTTTAACAATCTGTATGTTCTCATACACATTTTCATTAATGGCAACGTCATATTCAGCTTGTGTTATTTTCTCTAGGTCTAATAGCTTTTTAAGAATAATGGATTGACGTTGTTTATTATTCTCTGGGTTAATAACAGGGTCATAATAAGTAGGACGTTGAGTAATAGCTGCTATGACAGCAGATTCAGCAATGGTTAACTGACCAACGTCTTTGTTGAAGTACTTATTAGCCGCAGATTGAACGCCATTGGTACCTCGACCTAATGCAACTGTGTTTAAGTAATTTTCCAGTATCTTTTCTTTGCTGGATTTTTTCTCGATTTCCATGGCCAAATACTGTTCTTGAATCTTACGTTCGAAACTCTTAGTTGATGTTAATACGTTATTTTTAATAAGCTGTTGGGTGATGGTACTAGCACCTTCGCTCAAACTCTTTTCTTTAAGATTTGTGAAAACGGCTCTAAAAATACCTTTTAAGTCAATACCATTATGCTCCCAGAATCGCTCGTCTTCAATAACAACAAATGATTCTTGAAGATATTTTGGTATTTCATCAAGCTCTTTCGGTATACGGTTAGCGTCTGTTCCATATAATTTGGCAATTTCATTACCATTTTGATCATAAACAAATGATGCATAACCTTCTGGAACAATGTCATCCACACTGATTGCTGGGGCTGCGTCAATGATAGATTTAACAAAGCCAATGCCTGCACAAACACCGACGATGATGAATAGTAAAAATGCAAAAGCCAAAATTTTTACAAATGATGTACTGACTGTTTTTGATGCCTTGTTCTTTTTTGAATCAAGGGACTTCTGCTTTTTCTTGTTTGATTCCTTACTAAAATTCATATTTTGCCTCCTTTGTACAGATGCTATTATATCAAATCTAAAAGCATATAGAAAGGGAATTGGGCAATTTGGCATAAATTTAATAATTATTTAATGATATTAACAATTGTCCAATATAGCTTCAGCCCATAGTTATTAAGGCTATTCACCAGTGGATGTAAGTGGTACTCCTAAGAGAATAGCATAATGTAACAGAAGTTTTAATGAGAAGTTAAGAAATGGAATAAATCATAAAAGATATAGACAATCTATAGAAGGTATAAGAGGGTGTATAGAAATGGATAAACCCTATGTAGACAGACACATAATAGCATTTTTTATCATATACTTAGTATAAGAATTTTTTGAAACGACTGTGATAACAGCCGTTCAAAGAAATAGGAGTAGTATATGAGAAGAAATATAAAAGGGGTAAAGCCCCGTTGTCAGAATCGAAAGAGGCGTATTCTAGCCTATTTATTCCTTTTTCTTTCACTATGTTGTTTTCTATTTGTATTAACCTATAAATATTTAGATAATAAAATATTGCCCATTGTTGTGGCTATGTCCCAGATGAAGATTCAAACCATAGCGACACAATCCATCAATGATGCTGTACAAAAAACATTGGAGGAGAAGCAGATCAATACGGATGAGCTGGTAAAGTACTATTATAACGATAAGGGTGAAATCATATCCAGTGGTATAGATACCATTCGTATTAACCAAATCTGTGCAGAAGTTATACATAAAATATCAGAAGAAGTGGACCGTTACACAGAGGAAAGTATACCTATTCCTTCGGGTAATCTAATCGGTGCTAGTATTTTTGCTAATACTGGACCTTATATAAAAGTTAAGGTTATGCCCTATGGTACAGCGACCATTAACTATGACCGAGAATTTCGTTCTACAGGTATTAACCAATTAAACCACCGAGTTTGGCTGAATATTGAAACAACCATGCAGGTCGTGGTACCTCTAGCTTCTGAGAAAGTAACAGTAACCCAACAAGTTACATTAGTCGATCAAGTGATTAATGGTGTTGTACCACCTAATTATGTAAATGTGCCAGGCGAAAATGTTTTGGATGTTGCTCCAGGAGAGTTCAATAAAAATTAGCTCCCACAGTAAATGTGGCAGCTTTTTTTGTAGGCATTTATCAGTATAACTATGTTAGGGGTTTATCATTTAATTTAGTAACCGTAATAATAGGGCTAAATGAAATAGCTTGATTAAAAGAAACATTAAAATTGAAGTTAAGTAAGTTGAGCCTAATGGCAGCACATGATTCTGTAATATTGACAAGAAAAGTGCTTGTTATGTTATCGCTAATGGTGCCCGTTGTTATAATACCAGTGTCTCTAGCAAGATCAGGTAAGACATTAGCAATATTAACAGGTTCTATGTCAACGACAACTTGATAAAATTGACCGAGATCAATGAAAGTGGGTGGAAGAAAGTTGTAGCGTAAATTAATATCTACTAAGTAAACACCAGTAGATGGAAAATTCAAAGTGTCGTTTGTCACTGTATTGGTAGATAGAGTAAAGCCGCCTTCTTCAAGTAGTGATGCGTCATCTGTTGATAATTGAATAGGACCAGCTGCTGATAAAGCAGCAGATAAATTAGGATCGAGAACTTGTGCGAAAGTCTTTTTGCAACAGCAATGATGGGAAGGGCTGTCTTGTTGTCTGCTATCATGCTGTTTACTTTGATTAAGAGAAGAATCTTGCCAATTACGGATACCTAGATCGTTTTCTATAGGACTTGGTCTATAATCATCTTCTGGATAGCAGATAGAATCTATTTCAAAATAATTCTTAGACATATGATATTCCTTTCTAAGTTATGCTCTACTATAAACTATGTAAGAGTCTATAAATGAGTGTCATGGTTTTCAGATACAAAAAATATTCTAATAAAATGAGTAAAACTTATTGAAATTAAGAAGTTTTTTAGGTATAATTAAAATAGTATTTGTAATTAGAACCACTATTTTGTTGTGGGTAATATTTTAAATTACAGATAGAGTAAGGTGATAAAGTATTAGTGAACTTGGATCTTGTATATCCATTAGAAAAACTTTACTTTTAACACTTTTACTAGATATAATATGTATGGCTATAAAAATAGAGAAAAGTGAGGTGTTCATATGAAATTTACGAAAATGCACGGATGTGGAAATGATTATATTTACATTAATGGTTTTGAGATAGATGTGGTTAACCCAGCTGAACTAGCCATTAAAATGAGTAATCGTAATTTTGGAGTAGGATCTGATGGTATTGTATTGATACTTCCTTCAGAGAAAGCAGATTTTAGAATGCGCATGTTTAATGCAGATGGTTCAGAGGCAGAAATGTGTGGGAATGCTATACGTTGTGTTGGTAAATATGTCTACGATAACAAAATGACAGATCAAACCAATATTACAATTGATACATTAGCAGGTGTTAAAATACTGGATATGACAGTTGAAGATAATCGAGTCACCTATGCAAAAGTAGATATGGGAGAACCTATTCTTAAGGCAGAAGATATTCCTGTTATCAGTTCACTTAATCCTGTCATTGGTGAAGAGATAGAAGCCTTAGGTAACACTTATGCTTTTACATGTGTATCCATGGGGAATCCTCATGCTATTACATTTGTTGAAGATACAGATAATTTCCCACTTGAAGAAGTTGGGCGGGTAATAGAGGTTCATAAGAAGTTCCCAAGAAAGGTGAATGCAGAGTTCGTGGAAGTGGTTGATCATGAGACCCTTAAAATGCGCGTATGGGAGCGAGGATCAGGGGAGACGTTGGCATGTGGTACAGGTGCTTGCGCTACATTGGTTGCGACTGTTCTTAATAAGAAAGTAAACAGAAAAGCTACTGTGCAATTATTAGGTGGTGATTTGGTGATTGAGTGGGATGAAGTAAGCAATCATGTGTTTATGAGCGGCCCTGCAGTGACGGTGTTTGAAGGTGAGTGGATGCTGGGTGATGGAAATTAACATAGGTTGTAGATTTTGTTAGCGTATTATGCTATAGTTAATAGTAATGTGAGTTTTGATAATGGATATCATTATTATGAAAATAGATAATAAATAAAGGAGGACAAAGGAATGGAAACATATATTCAGGAGTTGATTGCTGAGCGAATTGGTGGGAATCAGTTTGGTAAGAGTACGGTAATCTACAAATTCGAGAAAATTAAAAGAGCCAAGGCAGCGGCTATGGCGGCTCATCCAGATATGGAAATTATTGATATGGGTGTTGGCGAACCAGATGCTATGGCAGATGCAGGTGTTGTTCGAACATTAGCTGAGGAAGCGGCTAAGTGGGAAAATAGAAATTATGCAGATAATGGTGTTCCAGAGTTCAAGATGGCTGCGGCTAAGTATATGGAAGAGGTATATGGTGTTAAGGGCATTGATGGAACTTGTGAAGTCAATCATGCTATTGGCTCCAAGCCAGCTCTTGCTATGATGGCACAGGCATTCATTAATCCTGGTGATGTAACTTTAATGACGGTTCCAGGTTATCCTATTATGGGGACCATGACCAAGTGGTTAGGTGGAGACATCTATAACATGAGTTTATTAGAAGAGAATAACTTCTTACCTGATCTGGATGCTATTCCAGCCGATATTTTAGATCGAGCTAAACTATTATACTTAAATTATCCGAATAACCCAACAGGTGCTGTGGCTACTGAGGCGTTCTTTGAGAAGGTTGTTAAGTTTGCTACGGATCATAATCTTGTGGTTGTTCATGATGCGGCTTATGCGGCTCTAACTTTTGATGGTTATAAGCCACTTAGTTTCTTAAGTATTGAAGGGGCAAAAGAAGTTGGGGTAGAGATTCACTCGTTATCTAAGGCTTATAACATGACTGGATGGCGTATGGCTTTTGTTGTTGGTAATGAGAAGGTTGTTAGTGCATTTGCAGCGGTGAAAGATAATAATGATTCTGGACAGTTTAAAGGGATTCAAAAAGCGTGTATTTATGCATTAGAGCATACGGAGATTACAGAGGCTACTACTAAAAAGTATTCTAGAAAGCATGATATGCTTGTTGAGGTGCTTAATAAGGTTGGATTCAAGACTAAGAAACCAAAGGGTTCATTCTACCTGTATGTGAAGATTCCTAAAGGTGTAAAAGGTGGTATTTCTTTTGAAACAGCTGAGGATTTCTCACAGTATTTGATTCGAGAGAAGTTGATTTCTACGGTTCCTTGGGATGATGCAGGGGCTTTTGTTCGATTTTCAGTTACGTTCCTTGCTGATGGTGAGGAAGCAGAGAAGAAAGTTATTGAGGAAATTTATCGTCGTTTAGCGGATGAGGAGTTTTTATTTTAGTCTGGGAATGATGACTGGAATGTTATGATGGCTACTGTGATAAGGGATGGTGGTTGGAATTTTGTGACGGCTACTGTGATAGATGGGGTGATTTACTTGCCTTTCCTTGACAGACGGTCTTCGTAAATCACCCCATCTATCACATCCGCCTTGTGCAAGAGGTGTACATAGTGGTAGAAGGATCGTCTCGTAAAAGAAAATAATCTTAATATAGGGAAATATAAGAGGTTAAGCTTTTCGCTTAACCTCTAAGCTTGTAGAAAAACGCTAATTTCGTCGTTACTGCGAAAACCCCAGAATCTTACGTATGTCTAATACGCTTCAATCCTGGGATTTTCTTGTGCCTAGAACTAAGCGTTCTTCAACAAGCTGGTCATCCAGTCGACTTTGTCGACAGTCTGAAAGGTTAAGCGAAAAGCTTAACCTCTTATATTGTATAAAATTTCTAGTATTATATTGCTTTTTTGATGACATTGTACTTTTGTAGTACTAAAAGTACATATTCATGATATACTCTTCATTAAAAGCCATGTTGGTGGATAACTCAATGTAATGGCATTTTGATTCAATAGCTTCAAATATATGCGAACTATTCATCTCAAGCATATATTTGACACAGCCACCTAACGAGCTGTTACCGATGATGCTCACTTTTTCTTCTAATTCTTTTTGAATGAGTCCAATGGTTATAGCATTGGCGATGTTTAAATTGCTTCCAAAACCACCTGCTAAGAAGACTTTATCAATATCATTGAAGGTAAGGTTAGCCTCTTTTATTAATACGCTTACGCCAGCTGCTACGGCAGATTTTGCAAGCTGTAATTGGCGTATATCTTCTTGAAACAATGCAATTTCTGTTTCGTTATCTTGATAGATCATAAATTTATCGCCATGAACTAATTTACCTGTTGTATCCATGTGATTGTTATTCAGTAAGTCAGCAGCGATATCAACAAGGGCCGAACCACATATCCCCTTAGGGTTACTATTGCCAATGACATCATAAGAGAATGTATCATTAACAGATTGTATAGAGCAGATCGCACCTTCTATGCTTCCCATGCCACATTTAATATTGGCACCTTCAAAAGCGGGTCCTGCAGCTGTTGCAGCACATAGAATTTTATCATTTGTCTTTAAAGCGATTTCGCCATTTGTACCGATATCAATGAAAAGGACATTTCCTCTCTCGTGAAGTAAATCACTGTAATAAAAGCCGGATGTGATATCCGAACCAATATAAGCAGATATACCAGGTAATAATGTGATATCACAATCAAGTAGATGATCCGTAAATATCTGGCTATAGTGATAATGATGTAGCGATAAATCCATGGTTGTAAAAGGACTGATTGATAATTTGAATGGATTCATACCCATTAATAAGTATTGCATGGTGGTATTGCCGCTTATGGTCATATCAACAATTTCTTTTGATTGTAGTTGATGTTTTTCAAGTAATGTATGAATACCTAAGCCTATTTCTTCACGTATTAATTTAGTTTGAATATGCTCTTTGTCTTTAATAGCATAGTTAATCCGACTAATGACATCAGCACCATAAGGGCTTTGAGGATTGACATTTTTATAGATATCTATTTCCTTTTTATGAAGCAAGTCCATAAGCGTTATAACAAGTGTCGTGGTACCAATATCAATACCAATACCATAAGCATTTATGTTTTCATCCTGTATCCGAAGGATGGTATCCTTATTTTTAGTTAACAAATACATGTCTTTTTTTAAGTTATGAACTTGTGAAAGTTCTTTTAATGCATTTAATGTGTATTGATAGGGACGCTCTAACTGTTCATTGATTAATACTGTGGCACTTTTATTATTGTCAGGGCTTTCAGATATACCATGAGTGCATAGTAAGGTGTATTTTGGATTGTTCGTAGATTCAATCTTGTAATTCGTTTGAATCTTTGATGCGGTCTTTTTTTCTTTAATTTCGATGGTTGTATCTTCTTGGATGAGATGAAAACATGCGAGGATAATACCTTGTTCTATCTCATAATCTGTTAGTAATTTTTTTTCGTCACTGGATAAGGATAAATTATGGCTTAAAAGCTTAACTTTACATTTACCACAAGATTTTTTTCCGCTACAGTAAGCATCAATTGGTAAGTTATGACCTCGAAGAATGTTTAATAGATTCTCACCTTTTTTAACCTGTAGTTGGTGTGTTTCTTGCCCTTGTACGATGCTTAAAGATACTTTTCTAAATGGACAGGTTATATTACTGCACTTACTACAATCATGATCAATGAGGCTCGGTTGGATATTTGCTGATGCTCCATAATAGAAGGATAGTGTCTTCCCCGGTGAAAACATATAACCAGACGTTAGCGTGATGGAGGTATGTTCTTCTTCGTTTATGATATCAAGGATCTCTTTTTGAAATGTAATATTTGTCTCACATGAACCGGGCTCTATTCTTGACGTGAAGTTGATTCCCTTGGCGGAATATTCTTTTTGCAACAAGTTATAGAGAGAGGTACTAATATCAAATAACATTTGATCCCCTATTGTATTTAACATCATACCTTTTAGAAAGTCGTTATCGTCAAAGTACTCTTTAATCTTTTTATCAATATGACTACCCAGTGTCACAATACAAAAGACAATATTTTCACATGGACCATCTAGATAATCGACATTAGCTTTCTCAGTATAATAACCAATGGGTTTAATATGTTCCATTGTTTCATTAATCACATCGTCATATATGTTGCTGTACTGGGGGTAGTTAGGACTATCCTCATAGCATTGCATAATGTCCATTACGGTTTTTTTATTCTGTATTAAATCGAATTGTACCTTCATTTTATCACCTATCGTATTTTTTCTTATGCTATAGGAATGTAGCTATAAAGTTGAAGAGTTGAAATGCTAGATTATTAATAGTATAACGCTCTAGATTTCAACTCTCAAGGATTTTTATAAATAACTTTCAATTACGTTGAATAATTCTTCTTTGCTAGGAATAATGGATGACCATTTTAATTCACCATTGATATAGATAGCAGGTAGGTTAGTGACGCCCATTTTTTTACATCTTGCAATATTAATTTTTTCGGTAAATTTATATTCAATGACATCAATTTTATCACCGAAGTGATCTTTAGCAACATTAGCAGCTGACATCATATAAGTACATGCCGCACAAGAAGCTGAATCCAGTGTGAATACCTCAATAAACGGTTTGTCTAAATGTGCATAATCAGGTATATCAACATCAATATCTTCATCTTTTGCTTCATAATATTTAATCATTTCCCGCACAGACTCGGTCTCTCTAATGGTTTGACCTATTGCTATGGTGTTATCTTTTGGTACAGCATAAGGCATATCACAACCAGGAGAGATAATGAGATTTTCATGAGATATGTTATCAATCATATCCACAACATATTTCATATTATCTTGTTGTGTACCATGAAGCATAAGTGTCGTTAATGGAATGTTTCCACCGATTGTAATGTTATATTGATCGGTTATTTCTTTTGCTGTTTTAATATCCACATTTTCATCAATGGATATGGAAGCAGGATGCGTTTTACACATAACCTCAATTTGCCGTGTAGCATTACCACAAACAAAGAAGGATGAGAGAGCACCTTTCATTTTTATATAATCGAATATAGTCGTGAAGGAGTCGTGACATATAGCTGTAAAGTGTTCAGGTGATATCTGTGAAACTAATGGATCAACAACAGCTATGATATCCATGCCAGCTTCAGTATAGTAATCAACCATTTTTAGAGCAACTTCTGTACAGAATTCCATGAGTTCTTTCACATAATTCTCGTCTAAAATCATATCCATAAAAAGATCATTACCTCTAAGGTGGGAAGCAAGAGTAAAGGGACCACAGATTAAACCATATAAAGCGGTATCATCGCCAACAGAATCCTTCATTCTTTTCATCACATCAAGTACAAGAGGTATCCTCCCACTTTCTTTAGTAGGTAATTTGCACTTGCATGGGATCGTTGCTTCTTCATCACAAGGGTGTGTTTTTACAGATGGAGGACAATCATCTGCCCATACTAATTCACAACCCAGTATTTCAGCTTCTATTTGTAAGTCAAAAATTACGGGCATACCATCTGGCTGATATAATTTATGTGCTTCCATTAAAGATTCGTATAATTTATCGGCATCTTTTAAAACATCTTCAGCTGAGTAACCTATAATGGACCCTGCATGAACACCAACAAATGGAACCCAAGGTATACGATCGGTTGGTTGTTGTTTCATAATATTAAGTATGCGTTCTTTGCCTGTCATATTAACACCTGTTCCTCTCTACTTCTAAATATGAGTAATCGTTGATAAGTTTAAGTATTCTACAAGATGATTAATTAAGTATGAGTTCTTTAGCTAATTCAGCAGCTGAAGCAGCATCTACAGTGTATTTATCAGCTCCTATTTCTTCTGCGTAATCATCTGTCACAGGTGCGCCACCAATCATAACTTTTACTTTGTCGCGTAACCCTTTTTCTTCAAGAGCTTCAATAACTAATTTCATATTAGGCATAGTCGTAGTAAGTAGAGCAGACATAGCGATTATATCTGGATTATTTTCTTCCACAGCAGCGATGTATTTTTCAGGTGATACATCAACGCCTAAATCAATAACCTCAAGACCAGCACCTACCATCATCATTCTTACAAGATTTTTACCAATATCATGTAAATCACCTTTTACAGTACCGATAATAACTTTACCAATCGGCTCAACACCTTGTTCTTCTAATAAAGGCTTGATAACGTCTAGACCAGCATTCATAGCTCTTGCTGCGATTAATACTTCAGGAACAAAAACCTCATTTTTTTTGAACTTTTCACCGATGATTCCCATACCACTTAATAACCCTTCAAGTATATCAGATGCATCTAAACCTTCAGAAACAGCTTGATTTGTTAAGGTTACTACCTCAGGCATATTTCCTTTTTGTAATTTTTCGGATATGTTTTGTAATAATTCATTCATTGTAATCGCTCTCCCAATATCATATTTTTTATATTATGTATTCTAAAGCATAATGAAAATGATTTATAGAAATATAATAGTTAATTTTGTACTATTTTATCCATATCAATTTGAGTGATAAAATATCCATATATGCATGTTTGATTTTAAGGGTAAGTTTTAAGAATTAGAAATAAGGATACATGATATAAATCCTGTACTTATATTCATAATAATTCCTCCATTGGTACACTTCCAATAATAAAGCTTATATGGTATAGTCAATGTAATATGTACTAATTTTCTACAAGAGGTGTTAGCAGTGGATACACCATTACTATAGATGATTTATAGGAGGGGAATTATGATTTACAAAAATTATGGTCAAACAGGTAAGAAAGTCTCTTCTATTGGATTTGGAGGAATGCGTTTTCCAAATGATTGTTCCATTGAAGAAGGAGCAATGGTCGTACGCCGGGCAAGCCAGCTAGGTATCAACTATTTTGATACCGCCCCATTTTACTGTGAAAATCGAAGTGAAGATATGATGGGTGAAGCATTTAAAGATATGCCAAATCCCTTTTTTGTATCTACAAAAAGTAGCATTAATAATGAGCCAAACGAAGATGCCGTTCGAAGAAGAATTGAAAAGTCTTTGAAAAGATTAAAGGTTGAGAAAATAAATTTTTATCATATGTGGTGTGTGATGAACTTAGATCACTATAGAAAAGTCATTGCTCCTGGAGGACCTTACTGGGGAGCTCTAAAAGCAAGAGAAGAAGGTTTAATCGAACATATTGTTATCTCTACTCATGCAACTGGTCAAGAAATAGCAACAATAATGAAAGAGGGATATTTTGAGGGTGTTACTTTAGGCTATAACATTGTCAATTTTCCATATCGTCAAGAAGGGATTCAAGCTGCATATGACGCAGGATTAGGTGTTGTAACCATGAATCCGTTAGGAGGAGGGTTAATACCTCAGAATAAAGCGTATTTTTCGTTCCTTAAAGAACATGAAAATGAAAGTGTTATGCAAGCTGCACTGCGGTTTAATACGTCACATGAGGCTATTACAGTAGCACTTGCAGGTATGGGTAGTATTGAAGAAGTAGAGCATAATGTAAAAGCTGTAGAGAATCTTCAAATACTATCAGATGTTAAAATGAAAGAAGTTAAGGCAAAATTACAAACGGATATGAACCAACTTTGCACGACATGCCAGTACTGTAAAAAATGTCCTCTGAATATTGATATACCAAAGTTCATGAACCTCTATAATATGAAAGTATTAAAAGGTATTGATGGTATAAGAGAAAGCTATACTGATATGATCAAGAATAATGAGTTTAAAAATGATAAACATATGCCAGCAGATTGCATAGCCTGTGGTAAATGCGAAAAATTATGTACACAGCATTTAGACATTATCAATAGACTACGATGGCTAGATGAAAATATCATCAATGCTTAATCGGTTACTTGATGCTATCAACTTCCATAGAGAGAAATAGTAGGTACATATGAAGCTGGTTGAGAGGATAATTTTTAAGAAGAGATAATAGTTAGTAAATAATTGAGGAGCGATAAATGTGAAAATATTATATTACGATTGTTTTTGTGGTATAAGCGGAGATATGAATTTAGGAGCAATGATTGATTTGGGAGTGGATAAGGCGCATTTATTAAAAGAAATTTCAAAGCTCAAATTGGATTCTGAATATGAAATAGTGTTTAAGAAAGCTATTAAAAAGGGTATAAGTGGGTCAAAGGTTGATGTGATATTGAAAAATCACAATCATGAGAGTGATCATTCCCATCATCATAGAAATTTACAGGATATAGAGAATATAATAAATACAAGTAGTTTAAATGATAGAGTAAAAAAACTAAGTTTAGCTATGTTCATGAAGGTAGCTGAGGCAGAGGCAAAGGTCCATGGGAAATCCCTATATGAAGTACATTTTCATGAGGTTGGAGCTGTTGATTCCATTATAGATATCGTAGGGGCAGCAATATGTATAGATTATCTAGATGTGGATAAGATTATAGCATCTACTGTTCAAGTAGGGGGAGGCTTTGTACAATGTGCTCACGGGCTTATACCCATACCGGCACCAGCAACTGTTGAAATACTAAGAGCTATTCCCATTAAAACTGGATTAGTAAACTTTGAGACAACTACACCTACAGGAGCAGCTATTTTATCAGCTAATGTTGCTGAATTTACAGATAAAATAGCGTTTGCCATAGATAAGATTGGATATGGCATAGGAAATAGAGAGCTAGACATACCGAATGTATTAAGAGTTTATTTAGGAAAAGAAGAAAAGAAAGAGGAAATAGAAGACCAATATATACTTGAAACCAACATAGATGATATGAATCCAGAGTTTTACGGCTATGTTGAGGAAAGACTATTTGAAGAGGGAGCCTTAGACGTTTTTAAGACCCCTATCATTATGAAAAAGGGAAGACCGGCATTAAAGTTAAGTATCTTAGTCGATGATAAGAGGGAAAAAGATATCCTTGACGTTATTTTCAAAGAAACGACGTCTATAGGTGTTCGGAAATTTAAGGTTGAAAAAATCAAGCTTAAGAGAAATTTTACAAAGGTACAGACTAGATATGGAGATGTAACAATTAAAAATTCCTATCATCAAGGGAAAATTGTGAAATTTAAACCAGAATATGAAGATTGTAAAAGGCTTGCTAAGGAAAATAATGTACCTATTGTAGAAATTTATAGAGAAGTTAATAAAGCAATGGGGGAAATATAGATGATGATTCAGAACGAAAAATATACCAATCTGATCGCTTATCTAAAAAAGTTAGATAAGGTAGTTTTAGCTTTTTCTGGTGGAGTAGATAGTACCTTTTTACTTAAAGCTGCAAAAGAAGCCCTTGGTAATAATATTAAAGCTGTAACGATATTATCTCCCTATATTCCTAAATGGGAAGTAGAAGAGGCAAAGGCGTTAGTTAAGGCACTAAAGGTTAAACACGAAATGATAGAAGTGCCCATAATTGATGCCATTAAGGATAATCCTGAAGACAGGTGTTATCTCTGCAAAAAGGCTATTTTTAGCATGATACAAGATCTGGCTAAAAGGGAAGGTTATCATGATGTTATTGATGGAACGAACTTTGATGATATAGGTGATTATAGGCCGGGATTGAAGGCATTAGGAGAGCTAGAGGTAAAAAGTCCTTTGCTGGAATGCCAATTAACTAAAAGTGAAATAAGGGAATTATCTAAGGAGCTAGGACTTAACACGTGGGATAAACCTCCATACGCATGTCTTCTAACGAGGATACCTTATGGGAATGAGCTAAAAATAGAAGACTTTGAGAAGATAGAAGAGGCTGAAAAATATATGATGAACATAGGCTTTAGAGCCGTTAGAGTAAGATGCCATGGAAATCTAGCCAGGATAGAAGTTAATAAAGAAGACAGAGTGAAGCTGTTCGACGAAACCATGCTTGATAATATCTCCAGTAAATTAAAGGAAATTGGTTTCAAATACATAACAATGGATTTAGAGGGGTATAGGATAGGAAGCTTTAATGAGACGATGACAAAACCGATAATCAGAGTTTAAAATACATTGTAGGGGGAATGGTATGGATTCGAAGGATATAAGAATGTTGTTTGAAGGTGTGAAAAATAATGAAATAGAAGTGGCAGAGGCCATGAGAAGAATGAAGGATCTACCTTTTAAGGATTTAGGGTGTGCTACAATTGACAACCATAGAGAATTAAGGGTAGGTTATCCTGAGGTTATCTATTGTGAAGGAAAAACAGTAGGACAAGTCAAAGAGATTATTACATATATGTTAGAAAGAGACAGTAATATATTGGCTACAAGAGCTAATGAAGATATATATAATGAAGTAAAAAAAATATGTAAAGAAGCAAAGTATAATCAATTAGGAAGAACCATTACTATACAAAAAAGAAAAACAACTCCTAATGATAGCTATATCGCTATTGTCTGTGCAGGAACATCAGATTTACCTGTTGTTGAAGAAGCAGCAGAAACAGCTCAGATACTTGGCAATAAAGTAGAGAAAATTACAGATGTAGGTGTTGCAGGTATTCATCGTTTATTTGCAAGATTAGATATTATCAGAGAAGCAAAGGTTGTAATTGTTGTTGCTGGGATGGAAGGTGCGTTAGCTAGTGTTATAGGTGGACTTGTGGATAAACCCATTATAGCTGTTCCTACAAGTGTTGGTTATGGGGCAAGTTTTAATGGGCTTTCAGCGTTATTAACCATGTTGAACAGTTGTGCTAGTGGTATAAGTGTTGTCAATATAGATAACGGGTTTGGTGCGGGCTATAATGCAAGCATTATTAATAACTTATAGGAGGTAATATAAGATGCATATGGCAGATGCTTTAGTCTCCCCTATCATAGGAGGAGTCATGTGGAGTGCCTCTATTGGTACTTTAAGCTATTCAATTAAAAAAGTTCAAATGAATATAGACTATGCAAAAGTTCCATTAATGGGTGTCATGGGAGCCTTTGTATTTGCAGCACAAATGATTAATTTTTCTATCCCTATGACAGGGTCTAGTGGGCACATAGGAGGGGGTATTTTACTTGCCATTCTTTTAGGTCCACATGCAGGATTTTTAGCAATCACTTCCGTATTAATCATACAGGCTCTTTTCTTTGCAGATGGAGGTTTATTAGCTCTTGGGTGTAATATTTTTAATCTAGGCTTTTTTACTTGCTTTCTTGCTTATCCATTGATATATAAACCAATTGTTCAGGGTGGTTTAACCAAGAGAAGAATTTTTATTGCGTCTTTACTGGCAGCTATTGTAGGGCTACAGTTTGGGTCATTGGGCGTAGTTTTAGAAACTTTCTTATCAGGAAAGACAGAGTTACCTTTAAGAAGTTTTCTCTTCACGATGCAACCTATACATCTAGGTATTGGTATCATAGAAGGACTTATTAGTGGCTCTATCCTTCTATATATATATTCTGAACGTCCGGATATGATAGTGGATGTAACGGGGAAAGGCAGATTCAAGGATAAACCCATAATAAAAGTAATGGCTATACTGATGGTGATGGCTTTAGTTACAGGGGGCGTCTTGTCATTATTTGCTTCAGATCAGCCAGATGGATTAGAGTGGGCAATTCATCAAACTTCTGGAAAAGAAGACATTAGATCTCCAGAAGGTATACATAAAGTTTTCTCAGATATACAACAAAAAACCTCTGTTTTGCCTGATTATGACTTGAAAACCAGAAAAGAAGATTCCGATATAAATGGTACAAGTTTATCAGGAGTAGTGGGAGGTCTAATGACACTGCTAATAATTAGTGCTTTGGGATTTTTACTTTATAAGTCCAAACATAGAAAGAGAAGAGTTTAGAGGTTGATTTATTTTGGAAAGTATAAAAGATTCATTTTTTACAATAAGAGTATTGGATGACCTATCACACAAGGATACGACTATACATGAGATTCATCCAATATCAAAATTCATTGTTACGATGAGTTTTATCATTTTAGTCCTATCTTTTGATAAATATGAGGTTAATCAGTTATTGCCCTATATTACTTATCCCATGGTCATTATTGTGTTAGGGGATATCCCAGTAACTGTCCTATTAAAAAGAATGCTCATAGGGATGGTTTTTGCAGTTTGTGTTGGTATATTTAATCCCCTATTAGATCAAAGCATTAGATATGAACTACTAGGAATTCCTATATTTGGAGGATGGATTTCCTTTGCTTCCCTATTGATCAAGAGTGGATTGACTATTTTGGCTGCACTTTTGTTATTCGTTACAACAGGGGTGAATCAGCTAACATTAATTCTTGCCACATTGAGAGTGCCCAATGTTTTTATACAACAATTTGTACTCACTTTCAGATACATTGATTTATTAATTGAAGAAGTAAGCAAAACCTATCATGCTTATACTTTGAGAGCACCAGGCCAGAAAGGGATTCATTTTAGAGTATGGGGTTCTTTATGTGGACAGATTATCATGGGTACATTTTACCGAGCAGAGAGGATATATGAAGCAATGATATTGAGAGGATTTACAGGTGAATTTCATATTGGACAAATGAGAAAACCTGTATTTAAAGATGTACTCTTTATCATTGTATGGGTGACTGTTTTTATCATTTTTAAATATATAGATATTCCTGCTGGATTAGGACAGTTAATAGGAGGGGTTAGATGAGTCATCATAGAGTAGAATTTCAACACGTACAGTATACGTACCCTGATGGTAATAAAATCATCAAAGATATTTCTTTTCAAATCTCTTATGGAGAATCTGTAGGGATTGTTGGAGCTAATGGTGCAGGAAAATCGACACTGTTAAAATTATTAACAGGCTTATTACTGCCTGATGGTGGAGAAATTCGTGTAGGAGAAGTGCTACTAGCAAAAAAAACACTCCCTGCTATAAGAAGAAGTATAGGGTTTACATTTCAAGATCCTGATCATCAGCTATTTATGAGTTCTGTTTATGATGATGTAGCTTTTGGACCTAGAAATTATAGAATGAATGAAGATGAAGTGGATAATAAAGTAACAAAAGCTTTAGATACTGTTGGGGCACTACATCTTAAAAATAGAGCGCCATATAAGCTTTCAGGAGGAGAAAAACGAGCAGTAGCCATTGCTTCAGTACTTGTGATGGAACCTGACATTCTTGTAATGGATGAGCCTTCTGTAGCACTTGATCCTAGAGCTAGACGAAGACTTATAAATCTTCTGAAAAATTTTTCTCATACGAAGCTCATTGCTACCCATGATATGGACATGGTATTGGATCTTTGTGAAAGAGTCATTGTTATTAATGATGGGAAAATTATTCGTGATGGGCTAACGCTAGATATTTTGACGGATGAAGCATTTTTAGAAGAATGTTCACTTGAAATACCTTTATCTCTACAGAATAGCCCAAGAAATAATAATGCATAGTTGAATAATAATGCTAGTTTTTTAAGTTGTTTAACAGAACCTCTTTAGCCATCTCAGCAGCACTTGCAGCATCAGTAGAATAAATATCAGCACCGATTGTTCGGGCATAATTGGATGTTATAGGAGCGCCACCTATGAGTATTTTAACACGATCACGAAGACCTTCGTTTTCTAATAATTTTATTGTGTTTTTCATATTAATCATGGTTGTAGTCAGTAGAGCAGACATGGCTAATATATCAGCTTGGTGTTCCTTAACAGCGTCAACAAATTGTCTTGCAGATATATCAACACCAAGATCAATCACTTCAAAACCCATGCCAACGAGCATCATTTTAACAAGATTTTTACCGATATCGTGTAAGTCACCTTTCACTGTTCCTATAACCACTGTTCCTAAATAAGTTCTTGCATTAGGGTCGATGAGTGGGCTGATTATATCTAAAGCAATGTTAAAAGCTCTAGAAGCAATAAGAACTTCTGGGACATAAATATCATTTTTTTTAAATTTCTTACCAATGATGTCCATGGATTCAATTAAAGTATGGAGTATTTGTTTGTAATCATAACCATTTTCTATAGCAGAAATAGTAAGCTCACGGACTTTAATAGATTGCCCTTCTTGCAGATATTTAGATATTTCTTGTAATATATTTTCCATAAAATCACCTTTTCAATCGTGTTAAATTTGAGCATTCCATTGCTGTGTTAATTATGCATCTTTCTATACTTGCCAGGAGAAATATTTTCATATATTTTAAATACTTTTGTATAATAACTTTGATCACTAAATCCCATCATGACAGCAATATCACTTATACTATAATTAAGATCCAGTAGATATTTTTTGCTTTCTTCAATCCTAACCGTATTGAGATACTCAGAAAATTTCATGTTCGTTTCTTTACTGAAAAATCGACTAAAATAGGTAGGACTTAGATTAACATGCTTTGCAACATCATCTAAAGAGATATTGGCATTAAAATTATTGTTAATATATTGTAGAACTTTTTTTATGATGTTTGTGCTTTCGATGTTGTCTTTATTTAATTTAAAGGCAAGTTCAGTAAATTTCTCTAAGACGCCAACAATCCATACACAAAGTTCTTCCATACTTTGTGTACTAAAGGCAGTCTGGTAGAACTTAATATTTTGAGCAAATATTTCTTCGAAATTTCCTCCACCTTCAACAGCAGCTCTAGACATGACAACAACTAACTCAATAATATATGAAATAACCATATCATTATTACCATTATGCTTAAATAATATATAACCTAGAAGTTCATTAAGAATGGCTTTTGCACCGTCAAGGTCGCCTCTCCTAACTTTTCCACTTAATTCTCTTTCAAGCTCTATGGGATATGTTTTGTAAGTTATATTTGCTTCTTCCTTTATTTCTTGTATATTTTCATTAATAATTTTCTGTTCTAGATAAAAGTCTTTTTTCTTTTTTAATTCATATTTTTGGTCACCTACAATATCTTTTGTAAGAATGTGTAATAGATTGGCTAGATACCTAACTCTTTCTGGGGCTATCGTAGGGATTATTTTATAATAGGACTGTAATATGCCTCTAGACGAAATAGGGATATCATAGACTTTTATTAAGTTATCAATGACATAAGGATCAATAATATTCATTTGAACAGGACCAGCTACCAAGGCACCTCGAAAAACATTTCCAATAACAATAGCAGAGGTAATATGCACTAATCCTCCAGGACAGAAGAAAATATAGGATTCACCAAGAGATTCCGATTGTTTACTAGCATAAAGATGAGCTCCAGAGCAAGGGGATTTGTCACCAGTCAATGCCATGAATTTGGTACAATAATTAAACATATCGCCTTGTGAACATACGACATTTCCAGTATCGTCGATTAACATACAATTAATTTCTGTTACTTTATAGTATAATTCCATATTTTTTTTAATAATATCTAATTCTTCACGTTGAAAAAAATCTAACATTATGATCACCTTTTATGTGCCGATTTTTTGTATATCTATATAGTATCATAATTTTAAAATTTTTAGTTGTAATATTTTTTCTTTTTTTGGATTAATTTGTTCAAAGAAATGATAATCTTTATTTTTTTCATCCGTTCTAATGCAGGGGGCACTTAAAATGCCATTCTTGCCCAGCCACGTCTGTTTTTATGTTGTGGAATGTTTAATATTTCTTTAGCTGTTTTAACATAGAATCGATAGGATTCAAGTGAAACCCCATTAGGTATTCTATGGTCAATACCAAAAACAGTACCTCCCATTTGCATACACGATTGTAATTTATAATCCAATTCTTTAAGAATGGCATTGTTATCTTTGAACAGTACAAATTTATCGATACCGCCTTTAAAGGCTAACTTTGTACCGTATTTTTTACGAAGTTCTACCATATCCATTCCTGCTGCTGGTTCTAAAGGATATAAAATATTGACACCTGACTCTAAGAAAGGGTCTATAATCGTATTCATATTACCATCGCTATCCATGCTAAATAATCTAGTACCTTTAGAAGAGACCACATCCCAAGCTTTTGAATAATAGGGTTTAATGAATTCGTTGATAATGCCTGGTCCAACTAAAGGACCGGATTTACCAGCCATGTCCTCATGAGAGCATAAATTATCGATAACAAGATGGTCACTAATTCTATCTAAAACTTTGATAGTTGTATCGGTTAGTGTATCCATTATATCTCTCATTAACTCAGCTTGGTCATAATAGCAAAAACAGATGGCTTCTTCACCCATAAGTTGTCTTGGTAAGTCAAAGCCCCCTTGCATATTAGCCGTTATAAGAGCACCATTTTTTTGTTCGTGTTTAGCTTTTTCAACTTGTTTCCAATTAATTCTATCTTCAGAGAATGTAAACCAATGTTTTATTTTCAACCAACTATCCATATCGGTGACAGGATGACTTAGTGGTAGAGGTATTGTAGCTGAGTCTTTAATCAATTTTGTTTTTCTTCCGTATTCATCTATACTAAGGGTATATTTATCAGTATCTTCAATGATGGATGGCTTAATACCACTCATGACATCAAAATTCCCACCACAATCTACTTTGTTAACATAATCAAAATCAAATGCAGTTAATGTTAATTCGTCACTTGATGCCCCTTGATTTAACCATTCATCTTCTAAACCTACCAAAGGTCCAAAGAGTTCAACAAACATTTGTCTTTTAATATTTCCAAAGGTCATGAGTTCAATATATTCATCTCTTGTCCACTTCAATGTATAAATCCTCCTTTATTCAATTAGGAAAGTTCTACCTATAAAAAGTAATAAAACTTTTTTAAACCTAAAGCTTCCTGTTGGGAAGGCGCGACATAGTCGCTTTTCTTCTCGTATCTTGAGATGAGTATACAGTAATGTTTGACTAAAATAAATGGAGATTTCCTTGACACATGTATTATTCTGATATATATATAAAGATGAAAGGATTTGATGTTTATGATTAGTCATATAAACCATAATATTTCTGCCTACATAAGATATAGTGTTTATAGAGAGTGTCCCAAAGAACATTGGGAGATAGAAAAACGTACTATACCAGATCATGAGTTAGTCTATATAACTGGTGGCAAAGGAGAAGTAATCATCAAAGATAAGGTATATAAGGCTACAGATAGGACGTTATTTTATTTTCATCCTAATATAGAACATGCAATCAGTAGTAATCCTCATAATCCCCTTCGTTTCTATGCTATTCATTTTAGCTATACATATCTTGATTATATAAATGATCATTGGGAAGTTATGTCAAGTGATAAACTTCCACTGCCTGATTATAGTATATTACCGAATAAACAAATGATCGTTAACTATTTAAATCAAATTAATTCAGTGTATCACCAAAAAAATGCTTTCCAAAAGATCCATTATAATGGGCTGTTTAACGTATTATTAGCAGTAATCTACCAGGTGCAATTTGAAAACACTTACCATTTTGGTAAAGGGAAAAAAATTGACTCTATCATGAGCTATATTAATGAACATATTAAGGAAAAAATAAGTACATTTGAAATAGCATCTCTATTTAACGTATCACCTGATTATTTATCAACACTTTTCAAAAAGACTACAGGAGAAACACTTATGAACTACATTAATCGCTCTAAAATTAATAAAGCAAAAGAAATGATGTTGGAAAAGGATATGAAGATTCAAGATATAGCTGATAAGTTGAATTTCTGTGATCCTTACTATTTTAGTAAAACCTTTAAACGGTTCGAGGGTATTAGTCCTAGTCAATACATGGCAAAAGTTTCATTTTATCAAGAAGGTATCAAACGGGTATAAAAATTAATTAGGGTTATTGCAAAAGGGTAGATAGTATTGAGGTATCTGTTAATATATTTTCGGGGAGGGTAATGATGTATAAAGTTTTAATTGTTGATGATGAATATGAAATAAGAAAAGGTATTAGTAATTATTTTCCATGGGCGGAAACGGGTTTTGATGTAATTGGGGAAGCAGAAAATGGAAGAGAGGCATTAAAGATTATACAAAAAAATCATGTCGATGTGGTTTTATGTGATATAAAAATGCCCGTAATGACAGGTATACAATTAGCACAGATTTTACATGAACAACATGGCCATATTAAAATCATTTTTTTAAGTGCATATAAAGACTTTGAATATGCGAAAAAAGCATTAATTTTTGGTGTGAAAGACTATATCGTTAAACCCACCAAATATAAAGATTTACTCAATGTTTTTGTTAAAATAAAATCAGAGTTAGATAAAGAAGAGGTTGTTAAAGAACAGGACCGAACTGTGAAAGATACAATGATAGATGATACAAGTTATCATGATAAAATGATTATCACAATAAAAAATATGACAAAAAGCAATTATCAGAATGCAACACTTCAATATGTAGCAGAGAAGGTCAATATGAGTTCTTCCTATCTCAGTAAATATTTTAAGATAAAGACAGGAGAAAACTTTTCGGACTATTTACTAAAAATTAAGATGGAAAAAGCAAGAGAATTATTAATGGATATTCAATATAAAACATATGAAGTCAGTGAGTTGGTCGGCTATACAAACCCAAAGAATTTTACAAGAGCATTCAAAAAATATTTTGGTCAAAGCCCACGTAATTTTAGAAATGGGGATGGAAAATGAAAAATTCAAGATTATTTATCAAAAATGTCATCATTTTTTTAATCCCAGTTTTACTTCCAGTTATTATACTAGGAAGTGTTTCAATCTTAATAACCAAGCAATATGTGTACGAAAACATTAAGAAAAATAACAGTAATATTCTTAAACAAGAAAAGGGTACAATAGAATTAATCTTTAATGAAATAGATGCTTTATATATTAATTTTAGTACAAATCCTGAAATAATCGTAGAACTAAAGAAAATCCTAAGGAAGTCATCATTGACTAGGGAAGAGTATAAAATGGTTCAAACAATACGAAATTTTATTGATGCACCTGCTAATGCAAAACCCTATATCCATTCTATTTATGTTTTTTTTGAAAATGATCATGGCCGTATTTTAACAACAACAGAAGGTTTAATATCCAATGATGATTACTACGATATGGAGTGGAAAGACCAATTTTACGAAATGGACCGGCAAATGAATACTTGGTTAGAAAATCGGACCATAAAACCTTATTCATTTGATAAAAATGGGAAAAGAGTGGTAACGGTATATCGTACAATAAATGCCTATGAAAGTAAGAAAAGAGAGGGCATGATTGTGCTTAATATTGATGCCAATTATATAGAGAACTTACTAAATAAGCTTGACGTTATTCCAGAACAATGTATGATTGTCACCGATGAAAATAATAAGATTCTATTTAAAAACAAAGATTTACCTTACTTAAAATCCTTAAGAATAGAAGATATTATAAAAAGTGATAAAGCATATATAAGTCAAGTAATAGGTCAAGAAAAATACATCATATCTCAGTTAAAATCTAATCAATACGGTTGTAATTTTCTTTCTATTGTACCAGAAAAAAAGCTGTATGAAATTCCTTATTTATTAACCAATATTGTCACGTTTATTCTGGCATTTTTAATTATTATAGGTAGTGCATTCACCTTTTTTTTCATGAAGAAAAGAATTCGAAGGCTTAGGAAAATCATTAAAATTTTAGATTATGCTGAGCAAGGAGTTAATATATCAGGGTATTTTCAAGACCCTAAAGATGAATATGGTTACATAACAAACAAAATTGTTGAAGCAAATATTTTGCAAAGATATTTTAAGGTGCAGTTATCTGAACGTAAGTATAAACAAAAGACCCTTGAATTATTAGCGCTTAATTCTCAGATCAACCCTCATTTTTTGTATAATACGTTAGAAACAATTTATTGGAAATCCTTTGAGTTTACGAAAAAGCCTAATAAGGTAACAGATATGATTGAAGATTTATCGGATATCTTAAAATACTCTCTTCATGCTGAAATGAAACAAGTTACCATTGAAGAGGAAATCGAAAACACCAAGAGCTATATAAAACTACAAAAAGTTAGATATTGTGATAAGTTTCAAGTCATATGGGAATATGAACAGGACATATTAAAACATAAGATTATACGTTTAGTACTACAACCAATCATCGAAAATGCAATCTATCATGGCATAAAAGAAAAAGCGGGTACCAGTGAAATAAGGATAAAAATATGCATTGAAGGACATTATATCAAGACGTATATCAGCGATAATGGGTTAGGTATTGAAGAAAAGAAACTTTTAGAAATTAGGGAGAAGCTTAAACTAGAAAATCCGCCTCAGGAACATATTGGTATGCTGAATACCAATAAAAGACTTTCATTAATGTATGGATCTGAATCGAAACTATATATTGAAAGTCAATATAATGAAGGAACGACAGTTTCCTTTAGTATCCCCATTCAGGAATAGAGGTAGGCACTCATTATCAGATGCACGCTTTAGGTTACGGCATATAGGTCTTGGAATTCGGGTAAGCTGGTACACAAAATTATTAAATGAAATGGAGAGGTAATTATGAAAATATTAGTTCTAAATGGTAGTCCAAAAGGTAAGTACAGCACCACACTTCAGACAATACTTTTTTTACAAAAGAAGCACCCTGAACATGTGTTTAAATGCCTACATGTTGGTCAAAGGATAAAACAATACGAAAAAGATTTTACAGAGGCAAAGCAAGTATTAGAAAATGCAGAACTAATTCTATTTGCTTATCCAGTATATACGTTTATTGCACCCTATCAAATACACCGTTTTATGGAACTTATAAAAGAAAATAATATTGATTTGAATGACAAAATCGGAACACAATTTTCCACCTCAAAGCATTTTTACGACGTTACGGCACACAAATACATTGAAGAGAACTGTCATGATTTAGGTCTTAAATATATCCGAGGACTTTCTGCCGATATGAACGATTTACTTTCCAAACAAGGACAGCAGGATGCTGAAAACTTTTTTAACCATCTGATTTACTGTGTGGAAAACGACATATGCATTTATCCCACAAATCCATCAACTAAAAAAGAATGTACTACATACAAAGCAGTACTTGAACAAGTACCTAAGAAAAATAATACCGATGTAGTAATCGTGACAAACAGTGCCCAAGATGATGAAAATCTAAAAAACATGATAGCTGATTTCCGTGCCAGCTTGCCTTATCCTTCAAGAGAGGTCAACATTCGTGAATTTAAGTTTTCTGGGGGGTGTCTGGGTTGTTTCGGCTGTGCTGTAAGCGGAAAATGCATTTATAAAGACGGCTTTGATGATTTTTTAAGAAACGAAATTCAAGCAGCGGATGCTATTATCTACGCTTTTACTATTCAGGACCATTACACTCAGTCAAGCTTTAAGTTATATGATGACCGACAGTTTTGTAACGGGCACCGAGCTGTCACAATGGGGATGCCCAGTGCATACATCATCAGCGGTGACTATAGGAATGAAGGGAACCTGCAAAGGATTATTGAAGCGCGCAGTGAGGTTGGAGGAAACTTTCTTGTAGGCGTTGCAACAGATGAGGGCGATACTACAACTGCTATTAAACAGCTTTCAAAAAATCTTGTATATGCTTTTGAGCACAAGCTAACGCGTCCGCAAAACTTCTACGGTGTTGGTGGCACAAAGATTTTCCGTGACTTGATTTATGTGATGCGAGGGATAATGAAAGCTGACCATAAATTTTATAAAAAACATAAAATCTATGATTTTCCTCAAAAACAGAGAGGGACAATTCTGAAAATGTATTTGGTTGGCACACTGATGTCCTTACCATCGGTTCAGAAAAAAATGAAGGGGAAAATGAATGAAATAATCCTTTCGCCATACCAAAAAGTTATTGAGGCTGCTACACCACTAGATAAGGCGTAGTTATGGATATATGTGGTTTCATTTTTGTGTAAATACAATTATTTTATATAAGATAATCATTGTGAGATAAAATGTAGAATATTTCTATACAACAAATAATGATAACAAAAATAAAAAAAAGATACCTTCAATAGTAATTGGTAAATATGTCAATAAAAAAAGATACCAGTTCTCAAGTTGGCGACCTTTTTGTATGAATTTAACAATGCTATAATTAAATCACGAATTATTTAGGTGAATTTGCTGAATGATTTTAAACTAATGGATTACAGGAGGGTATTATATGAGAAATTTTAAAAGAATAGTTAGTTTGCTTTGTGTCAGTTGTTTTTTGCTTTTAAGTATCGTGGGGTGTGGAAGTAAAACAGAAACGCAATCAAATGGTTCTACAGTAAAAAAAGATAATACAGCAAAAAAAGAAAAAGTCATAGAATTAAGATTTTCATGGTGGGGTGGAGAAGCAAGACATGAAGGTACATTAGCTGCAATAGAAGCTTATATGGCTAAAAATCCGAATATAAAAATAGTGGCAGAATATAGTGGATGGGATGGATACTATCAAAAGCTAGTTACCCAATTAGCAGGCCAAACAGCGCCTGATATCATTCAGATCAACTATAACTGGCTATATGATTTGAGACGTCAAGGTAAATTCTTTACAGATCCTAGAGATATGAAAGATATTATTGACGTTAGTGGGTTTAGTCAGGCAAGTCTCGATGCCATCTCAGTTGACGGTGAGTTACAAGGTTTGCCAACGGGGTTAAATGCTGCAGGTATGATTTATAATAAAGAATTCTTCAAGAAAAATAATATTCCAGAAGATGTAGACTATTGGAATTGGGATAATTTGATAGAAATCGGTAAAAAAGTTCATGATGCAGACCCAAAGCAATATCTTCTTAATGAATTTCCTAATTCGTTGACTAATTTATGTGACATGTATTTAGAACAACAAGGTAAAGAAATAGTAAAAAAAGATTATACCCTTGGTGTAAGTGAAGCTGAACTGACTGAAGCTTATACATACATACAAAAGTTATTTGATAATGGTGTTATTGTTCCTTTTGAACAGAGTGCTTTATTCCAAGATAAAACAGAGCAATACCCTAAGTGGCTTAATGGAGAGATGGGCATGTTCATACAGGTTGCATCCGTTATTCCAGCTCTATCGGGTAATTTTGAAGTTGGTGTTGTAAGAGTTCCATTAATGGATGGAGCCCAATCAAGTGGTGTAAGTATAAATGCAACGAATATTTTTGCCATTAATGATAATGGGCCTCATAAAGAAGAGGTAGCTAAGTTTATTAACTGGATGTTAAACGATCAGGAAGGTATTGAGATACTTAAAGATGTAAGAGGTGTTCAATCTACGGAGAATGGACGTAAAATTCTTCTAGATGCTGGTGCGATTAATCCTGTTATTTCACAAACCATCGATATAGCTTCAACTTATCCAGGAGAAACCAATAGTGAAGCAGAAATGAATAGTGAATTAAATGATATTAAGCTTCAATATATTGAAAAACTGGGCTATGGTGAACTTTCTCCAGAAGCAGCAGCAAGTGAGATGCTTAAAGTATTAGATGAAAAATTGAAAGAAATTAAGAATAATTAATTCAGTTAAAGTGCAATAGCTTTTAATAAAAAGGGGCTGTCTTATAAAAGCAATATTATAGGCTAGAGGTTTTTGTAAAATATAAGAGGTTAACTCTTATATTTTACTACGATATTGACGTTATTTGCTTTTATGTGATAGCCCTGTTTATATACTAATATATAAAGGAGTTGTATAGGTGTGATGCAGTTGAAACGTAAAAAAAGACGACTTAAAGATTATGTAGGTTTACTATATATCAGCCCTTTCATTATTGGATTTCTTATTTTCCAATTGTATCCTTTTATTTCATCAATCGTCTATTCTTTTACTAATTTTACCATGATAAAAAAACCTAGTTTTGTCGGGTTTTCAAATTATGTCACCATGTTTACAAAGGATAAAGAGTTTTGGAAAAGTCTTCAAGTAACATTTAAGTATGTTATGATGGCTGTCCCTATGAAATTAGTATTTGCTCTATTTATTGCTATGCTTTTAAATATGAAATTAAAGAGTATCAATTTCTTTAGAACAGTATACTATTTACCATCTATATTAGGGGGGAGTGTTGCAGTTGCAGTCATGTGGCGATTCCTATTTATGCATGATGGATTAGTGAATAATTTCTTAGCATTATTTGGAATATCATCCGTTGGATGGCTTGGTGATCCTGATATATCGCTGTATACAATAGGGTTATTGGCAGTCTGGCAGTTTGGATCTTCCATGGTGCTTTTTTTAGCAGGATTAAAACAAATACCAGAAAATTTATATGAAGCTTCAGCCATTGATGGTGCATCAAAAATAAAGCAATTTTTTGTTATTACATTACCCATGCTAACACCAATTTTGTTATTTAATATGGTTATGCAAACAATAGGTGCCTTTCAAGAATTTACAGGAGCATTTGTCATTACAAATGGAGGACCTATGAAATCAACATATCTATATGGCATGATGTTATATAATAATGCTTTTACACATTTTAAGATGGGATATGCTTCAGCACAATCATGGATATTATTTTTTATTATCATTACCATTACGGCTGTCTTATTAAAATCGTCAAAACACTGGGCATATTATGAAGATGGGGGTGATTTTTAATGTCTATTATGAAAAAAAATACGAAGAAGTCATTGATTAGGGCTATAGTTTTTATTTTCTTAATCGTATTAGGCATAGGCATGACTTATCCGCTGCTATGGCTTGTATCCTCTTCTTTTAAAGAGAACCAAGAGATATTCAAGTCGCTTAGTCTGATTCCAAATAAAATTGTTACGAATGCTTATAGTGAAGGTTGGAAAGGTGTAGGTCAGTTCGGGTATGCTACTTTCTTTGCAAACACATTTAAATTAGTCATTCCCGTTACTGTCTTTACAGTTATTTCATCTACAGTTGTAGGGTATGGTTTTGCAAGGTTCACCTTTCCTTTTAAAAAATTTTTCTTTACAGTTATGTTGGCAGGGCTCATGCTACCAAGCTCAGTAATTATTATTCCAAGATACCTCTTGTTTAATCGGTTTGGTTGGCTGGATAGTTATTTGCCTTTCATAATCCCGGCATTGTTTGCAACCAACGCATTTTTTATCTTTATGATGGTTCAATTTTTCAGGGGCATACCGAAAGAACTTGATGAAGCAGCTATCATTGATGGGTGTAATTCATTAGAAATATTGACTAGAATACTTCTGCCATTATGTAAACCTGCCATATTTTCAGCAATGCTCTTTCAATTTATATGGGCATGGAGTGATTTTTTTACACCTTTAATCTATATCAACAGTGTTAAAAAATATCCGCTTTCCTTGGCATTAAGAATGATGTTGGATCTTGGAGGCGAAGCACAGTGGAATCAGATTATGGCCATGTCAGTATTGTCAATTGTACCACCTGTTGTCTTGTTCTTTACGGCTCAGAAATATTTCGTAGAGGGAATAAGTACATCAGGATTAAAGGGATAGGAAGAAAACATACGTTTATTCTGTATAAAGAGGTGGAGTTAGATGTAATGAGGGCTATCTCATTTGCTTGGTTAATACGATTATAGGAAAGTTAACGATTAAACAATGCTAGTGAGACAGCTCCACAAAATAAAATCATCTATAGTCCGAAGGATTATGTTTTGTATATTTCTTAAATAATTGAGAAAAATAGGTAGCATCATCAATGCCAACAGCTTGAGCAATTTTATAAATCTTCATATTGGTTGTTTTTAGTAATTCGATGGCTTTATCGATTCGATATTTGGTAATATAGACAGTTAGGTTTTGATTAGTAATTTGTTTGTATAGTCTACTAAGATAACTACTATTGACAAATAGGGATTTTGATATGGAAGATAAACTTATGTTTTGACTATAATTCAAAGCAATATAGTCATTCACCTTATTCACTAAATCGTTATCATAATTGGATGATTTCAAAGCAGCAGCATTTTCATAGATTGTAAGTATGAGAGCCTTAAGTTCATTAATATTTTTAGCTTGATTAAGTTGTGTGAAATTAGAATTAATCATCTCAATGGCATCTTTTGATATGTTTTTTATGTCATTTAATTCGATTAAATAAGTATAGAGTAAGAGTGAATAGGAACGTGCAGTTTGCATATCAATAAACTCATTTTTTAGGATATCAAATGTTGTATGGATAATTGACACGGTTTTCTCATGTTCACTGGTATTAAATAATTTAAGGATGGTCATGATATTTTCTTCTATGTTATTGATACACTGAATCACTTTTGCTTGTTCAAGACTAGAACTAAAAATGTAAATGGGTTCAGGTCCAAAATAGAACGTATTTCGCAAAGCTTTTTTTGCTTCTTCGTAAGCAACAGAAATAGCATCCATACCTTGATGGTATAGACTAACCCCAATCTTTAATTCGAAATCTAATATCATTTTTACTGTATCGATTAATTCAGTACAATAAACAATGGTGTTTTCTAAATTATGAATATCATTACTTCCCTTGTACAATAGAAAAATACAAATATTATTGTGATTTTCAACAATAATGTAGTGAGGTATGTTGTTGAAAATCTCATTGATATATAGCTTAACATTTTGTAAATAATAGCGTTCAACCTTTTCTTTGGTATTTTTATAATCAACATTGATTAATAAACAACAAAACTTACTATTCTCGTTGAAGAGAGATGGATTAAAGTAGGTGTTGATGAATGCTTCATCGACAGGGATGTGATTGATTATTTTGTGCAGTGTTAATTCAATCATTTTATCATTGTTTTTTATAAGCTCATTCTCTAAGTTATTGATCCTTGTATCCAAGGATCTTTTTTTCTCTATTCGATTTTTTGCTTTCGTAACAGCAGTAGCAATATTATCAGGCGAAGTAGGTTTGAGTACAAAATCGACAATATCATATTGTATGGCTTTCTTTGAGTACTCAAAATCAGCATACCCTGTCAAGAGGATTAACTCTATGGAAGGTTCATGTTCATAGAGATGCTTGGCTAATTCGATACCATTAAGTTTAGGCATGCGAATATCTGTCAGAATGATATCGGGTTTTTGTATAGCGACTTTTTGTAATGCGTCATCTCCATTGGTAGCCACGTGAATGACTTCACAATCAAGAGATTTCCAATTAATAAATTTAGATAGTCCTGTTCGGATTTTAGATTCATCATCAACGATCATTATTTTGAACATGTTCCAATTCACCATCCTTAACTATGGGTAATGTAATCACTATTTTGGTACCGCTATCCAGTTTACTATGAATGACAATACCATATTGATAGCCATATAAGAGTTGAATTCTTTTTTCAACATTCTTAATACCAATATGATTATGCTTGCTACCATCATCCTTATGGTTGTCTTTACTTGTCATATCAAAGCCAACACCATTATCTATAATTTCACATATTAAATAATCGGACTTGGTATATAGATTCACTTGAACATGCCCCAGTGAATCTTTAGGTTCAATGCCATGGACAATTGCATTATCAATAAACGGTTGTATAGCTAGTTTGGGTATGTAGTATTTTTCTATTGCATCATTTTCTAGATGTATATCTACGGAAAGCTTATCTTCAAATCTTATCTGTTGTAAGTAAAGATAATAGTTGATGTATTTTAGTTCTTCACTAATTTGTATGATTTCTCGATTACTAAATACAATATTTCTTCGGATTAATTCAGCTAAACTATTTAACATCCGTTGAATTTTATCTTGGCCATTCATGATGGCTTCCCAAGAAATCGTATCGAGAACGTTAAATAGAAAATGAGGATTAACTTGTGATTGAAGCATTTTAAGCTCTGATTCTTGTAATAACAGTTGCTTTCTATAAACCTGATTAATGAGAATATCAAGTTTTTCAATCATTTGATTAAATACAATACTAAGCTGATTGAGCTCTTTGTATTTAAACACTGGGAGTTTGTTATGAAAATTACCTTCTCTAATTTTTTGAGAAGTTTTTGTAATCATCATTAATGGTTTTATGATTTTAGAAGATATGATTGTGCCTAGTATTAAAGATAAAAATAAAATGATAAATAAGGTGATAAAATAGTTGCGTTCAGTTCGTGTTGCATCGCCTAGAACTTGTTTTTTTGGGATTCCAATGGCAGTATACAAATCATAATCTTTAATTTTAGCCATACGCATATAGTAGATGTCATTGTCTATTTTATATTCAAAAATACCTGTCTTGTTTCTTAAATTGAAAATGGATTCATCTATTTTTTTACCTATTTCTATGGAATCAGAATGAAAAAACACGGTTCGATCATTAGAGAAAGTAAATGTTTTTACGTGATTATATTGAATCAGTGTATTATCAAGCTCATTTAATTTGCTGCAATCCAGACTTAAAATAATTTTACCGATGGGTTTAAATTGCTCTAAATCATTGATGACCCTTATAAAGTATAAGGTATTCGAATCATACTTTGAAGGGGCAAACATATATTGGTTATCCATTGTTGCACTTTCCTGAAATAATTCCTGATGAGCTGTAATGGTTGAATTATTTGGGATGTCTCTAATAATGCTAAAATAATTGTCATCATCTACAAAAATGAAGATGGTATTGATTAATTTTTCTTGCCATAGGGAATTAAAATTTAGGGCAAATTGTAATTGCCGCTCTATATCATATTTTAATTGATTTTTTCTGTATGGATTCGTGCTATGATTAAGAGCTTTGTATTCTATTAGGTTCTTACGTAATACTTTATCAGCTAAAAAATTCATGGAGGTATCATTTATAAATTGAAAATTTCTTTCTATATCACGTTTCATGATTTCCATAGAAGTGGTTAGAAAGTTTTCAGCATTTTTAGTCAATGTATTTGAAAAAGTTAAATTATAATAGGTACCAAAGAATAAAAAAGGTAGGCAAGTAAAAAATAATACCATTGCTGTAATTGTTTTCTTTAATGATCGTTTTTTGTGCATATAAACAATACCCCTTCTATTTGTGATTTTTTCATTTTATTATCAATAGTATACTAATAATATGGTTAAAAATCAATGGAATTAGTTTGTCTTGCACATTGTATAAATTGGCATTTTGTAGATGTTGTTTAATTTTTGAAGAATAAAAGTAAATATTTTAATAGTTAAGTCAAAAAATTAATGATAAAGGTATCTTTATTGTAAGCAATATGAATTAATAGAGGATTAATAGCAGAATATGTTAAAAAATTTGTGCCAATGTAGTCAAAATACTAAATTGATAAAAATGATATCATGGCATAAAATAGACATACCGATAAGGTAAAAAAAATTGTGGAGGGATTACATGAAAAAACAATTTGTGAAAAAATGGATCGCTTTTTTATTAATGATGTTATTAGTAGTGGCTACTGTGGGGTGTAGCGGTAAAGAAGATACAAAAGAAAAAAACACAAATGGTGAAGCTTCAAAGAAAGAGCCTATAACCATAACATTCCCTGCTTTTCAAGTAGGTGTCAACTCTGGAGCTCCAGTTCTTGAAGAAAATATCCGATTATTTAATGAAAAATATGGGGATGAGATAAAGGTTGAAGTAGAGGAAATACCTGGTGATCAAGCCTATGTGGATAAAATGAAGATATTATTATCAGCTGATGATTTACCTGATTTAGTCTATGCAGGAGGCTATAATTTATTGGATTTAGCTGTAGGAAATGCTAAGTTAGTAGATTTAACACCATACTTTGAAGAAGACCCATCATGGAAAGCTAGTTTCTCAGAGAGTGATTTACAGTTCAATGCAAGAAATGGAAAATACTACGGTGTACCAGAGGAAAAACAACCCATAGGGTATTTCTATAACAAAGAGTTATTTGCTAAAGCAGGTATAGAAGAACCTGCAAAAACGTGGGATGAGTTCTTTGAACAATGCGATAAGTTAAAAGAAGTCGGTATTACACCATTATCAATGGATACAGCTGATTCAGGGTGGGTATCAGGTCTATGGTTAGGCTCCATTGTGGGGACAAATGGTCAAGCTGGTAACGATTTTATGAATACGTATAATATCAAAGACTATAACACACCAGAATTCTTAGATGCTGTGACAAAGCTACAAAAAATGTTTAAAAACTATACAACGGTAGATGCCATTGGTGGGAAATATGAAAACGCAGCCAATAATTTCTTGTCAGGTAAAACAGCTATAATAGCAAATGGACCATGGATGATTCAGGATTTTTCAGATCCTGAGAAAGCACCAGAAGGTTTTGCTGATAAAGTAGGTGTGGCTATTTATCCTGAATCTGGGGTATATGATGCACCTATGTTTGGCTTCTTTATTGCTTCAAAAGATAAAGAACATGCGGATGCTACTGTCAAATTTTTAAAATTTATAACGAATGAAGAAGCACAACTTAGAGCATTAAATATGATTGGTCGCATACCACCATCACCAACCCTTAAGTTAGATGAAGCAACGAAAAAAAATCAACCCTTACTTGCTAATCTTGTTGAATTAACCCAAGGAGCTAAATACACATACCCTTATAACCAAGCTTCTTGGTATCCTAATGTTGTTGATCGACTTAGCACCGATTATCCTTCATTGGGAATGGGCGATATTATGCCAGAAGAGTTTATCAAACGCCTTAATGAATCAGCTATGAAGAACGATTAGGCAATGAAGAAGAGCTTACATTTGATACATAGCGAATTTTAGGAATGTTCTAGTGACAAGAAGGCATAATCAAAATGATCTATTTTTTGATTATGCCAACATTCCTTCGATAATCTCTCAATATGGCAAGCTTAGAAAGAGAAGGAGTGAATGAAGTGTATAAAAAAAGGAACATTTGGATTACATTGTTCTTATTGCCTACAATCGTTATATTTTTAGTCATATTCGCCATACCCGTAGTAAATGTTGTGTATTCTTCTTTTTTTGACTGGAGAGGTTTTAAAGGTGATATGTCTTTTGTAGGCATAAAAAATTACATCCAAGCATTTAAAGATTCTTCATTTATAAGTGGGTTAATTCATACTTTATTTTGGGTTGTCCTTCAAGGAACTGTACATGTATTAATAGGTACAATCGTTGCATTGTTATTAGCAGATCGTCCTCGTGGATGGAAATTTATTCGAACATCCTATATGGTACCCAATATGATTTCAGGGTCAGCATTTGCCATCATATTAGTCAATATGTTTAATCCCCAAATAGGTCTTGTCAATTCAATTATTCGAAAATTAGGGTTTCCTGATTTTAACCATAATTGGTATTTTAATATAAAAACTGCATTTCCAACAGTGACCATTACATGGCTATTGTTTGCAGGATTAATCACCATTTTAGTATTGGCTGAAATCATGTCCATTCCAAAAACATTATATGAGTCTGCTGATATTGAAGGCGCAACAAAGTTTCAACAGAAGATATACATAACCATACCCTTACTTAGAAATGTCATTGGTACATGTGTCATCATCGCATCAACAAGTATGTTGAAAGAGTTTGAATTAGTTTACTTAACCACAAAAGGAGGACCTGGAGACCATACACTTAGTTTGCCTCTATATTTATATAAAACAGCTTTCATTGAAAATGATTATGGCTATGCAAACATGATGGGAACCGTTCTTATACTATGTGGCATCGTGTGTATCATCATTATCAACAAATTATTTAATATTGGTAAGTCGGATGCGTAAGGAGGGGAGATTTATGAAAGAAAAAAGTATTAAACTATTGAAAATTCTATTCTTATTAACGGTTACACTCATTGCAGTTGTACCATTTGTATGGGTATTACTATCCTCTTTTAAAACAAATGGCGAAATATTAGACTCAGCCTTAGCATTACCTAAGCAAATTAATTTTCAGGGATATGTGGATGCCTTTAAAACATCTCCTCTTTTAGACTACTATTTTAATAGTATTATCGTTGCTGTCTCAGGAACATTACTGAATGCCTTTTTAGTTGGTATGGCTGCATACGTCTTAGCACGTTTCAACTTCAAACTAAAAAAACCACTTTTTGTAATGTTTTCATTATCGTTATTATTGCCATTTACAGCATTAATACTGCCTACTTTTATGATTGTCAAACGGATAGGATTATACGATTCACGGATAGGATTAATCGCCGTGTATATGGCATTAGGGTTGCCAACAACATTGTATATACTGAGAAGTTATTTTCTAAGTATACCAAAAGAAATTGAAGAAGCTGCTTATATAGATGGAGCCAATTTTTTCAAAACCTATATTAAAATCATTATTCCCATAGCAAAACCTGGATTTGCTACAGCGGCAGTATTGCAATTTTTACTATGCTGGAATGAATTCTTGTATGCACTGGTTCTAACAAATTCCAGCAAAGTACGAACAGTTCCGTTAGCTATTAATTATTTTCTTTCCCAGTTTTCATTTGACTATAGAGCATTATTTGCTGCTATCGTAATCATCAATATACCCAGTATTTTATCATTTGTAATACTACAAGAACAAGTTGTTGATAGTTTAGCAGCAGGATCAGTAAAAGGATAATTTAGATAAAAGGAGTGGTGAGAAGTGAAACTAGTTGTTCTAGGTGGAGGGGGAGTGCGTTCCCCATTTTTGGCAAAATCAATCGTTTCAAGAGCAAAAGAATGTGGTATTGATCAAGTGGTTTTCATGGATAATGATTCAGAGAAACTGAGAATATATGGTGGTATGGCAAAGCATATAGCAAATTGTATAAATGATAACATAGACTTTCGCTTAACATCAGATGCAGTAGAAGCTGTGAAAAATGCAAGCTTTGTTATTACGACACTCCGTGTAGGGCAAGATAGAGGGCGGGTTAGTGATGAAAGAATTGCACTCAACTATAATATTTTAGGTCAAGAAACCACTGGAGCTGGTGGATTCGCCATGGCTCTTCGTTCAATACCAGCACTAATGGAATACTGTGAACTAATCAAAGAACATGCAAAGGAAGACGCCTTCATATTTAATTTCACCAATCCATCAGGGTTAGTGACACAGGCTCTTCGCTCAGCAGGCTATGATAATGTCTATGGCATATGTGATGGACCTAGTGAATTTATAAAAGAATTACAGGAATTATCTGGTGTAGCACCGGATGAATTCTCTGTAGAATGTTTTGGACTCAATCATTTATCATGGTTTAGAAAAGTCATGGCAAAAGGTGTGGATAAAACTCAGGAAATTATAAATAATAAAGAAACCTACATAAAAACAGAAGAACATTTATTTGATGAAGAACTGGTAAAAATGCAGAATATGCTTCTTAATGGCTATCTATACTTTTACTATCACAGAGAAAAGGCTATTGATTGTATCCAACAATCAGGTAAAACAAGAGGCGAAACCATATTAGACATTAATACGAGAATGAATGAAAAACTCTTAGACATAGATGTAGACCAAGATTTTGATCAAGCATTTAAAATTTTCTTAGAACATTATTATGAAAGAGAAAACAGTTATATGGCCATTGAATCTGGTAGTTTGCGGGCCAAACAGATTGTTGTGCCTCCAGTAAAGGAATTTATTGAACAAGAAGATGAAGGTGGTTATGCAGGGGTAGCACTTGATTTTATTAAAGCTATTCAAACAGGGAAGGAAGTTGAAATGGTCCTTTCCGTTCCGAATAATGGTTCTATTGAAGGTCTAGAAGATGATGATGTTGTGGAGATCACATGTAAAATCGATAGAAATGGGGCTAAACCTGTTGAAATTGGTAAAGTGCCAGAATTACAAATGAATTTAATACGACAAGTAAAATTATTTGAAAGAGCAACGGTGGAAGCCATAAGAGATAAAAGTATTGAGAAAGCTATTCAAGGTTTAATGGTTCATCCATTGGTTAATTCGTACTCTCTTGCAAAAAACTTAGTCCATGACTATTTAGATGCATACAAAGCATTTATAGGGGAATGGAGGTAATGAATATGTCCTTTGTAGCGGCTATTGCCCCCTTGAATCTAGATATGATTTTTTCAGATATGCCAAGAATGCCCCACTTAGGTGAAGAAGTTTTTGCAGATAAATTTCATATTCAACTGGGTGGAGGACCTATGGTTCCAGCCATTATACTTAATCGATTTCATATTGACTCACGACTAGGAACCTTTTTATCCATTGATGACACGGATATAACAAGTACGATTTCAAAAAAACTGTTAGATCAAATAGGGATAACCTATAAAAATCTCTATCATGGAAACAAAAGTCCTGTAGTGGTAACCAGTGTAGCAACTTTTTCAAAAGATAGATGTTTTACTTGTCACAATCCTAGATTACACGAAAAGCATTTGACTTCTGAAGAGGTCTATTCATTTTATAAGGGAGCAAAAATAGCCTTTGTTTTTGAAGGATATGATGACGTGTTTAAACGGTTAAAAGAGGAAGGTGCTATAATCGTTTATGATTTGGGTTGGGATGACGATTTAGATGTGAAGCGTATAGCTCATATATTAGCCTATACAGATGTGTTCACACCTAATGATAAAGAAGCTATGAAAATGACGGGTACCCATCAGGTCGAAGATGCTTTAAAAGTTTTAGCTCACTATGTACCCCAACCTATTGTAAAAGTGGGGGAAAATGGTTGTATGACAATAAAAGACCATAAAATAGTGCACGTAAAAATGCCAAAGACCTTTCACGCTATAGATACTACTGGGGCAGGGGATAACTTTTTAGCTGGTGTTATGTATGGATTATACCATAACTACGATATTGTAAAATGCATGCAACTGGGTAATGTATTAGGCGGTTATTCAACGACTGCTATTGGTTGTTATGGTGCTAATATAACTTACGAAAAAGCAATGGAACTAATGCAGAAATATTAATGGAGGTGTTTTGAGATGAATCGAATAAGTTCAACGGTCAATGTTCTTACAACGTCTGAAATTGAATTAATTCATGAAAGTACATGTGACATTTTAGAAACAGTAGGTCTTAAGGTACCACATAAAGAATGGCTTGATATGGCAGAAAATGCAGGCGCTATTATTGATAGAGACCAACAACGCATGAAGATTCCAAAGAGGGTTATGGAGGCTGTCATCCATGAAAACAAAGAGCAGCACAATCATAATAAAAAGGATAAAATGGCTAAGAAGTTATATGGACATATATCCACACAAGTACAACTGGTTGATTATACAACAGGCATAAGAAGAACGGGACTTATGGAAGATGTCTATAAAGGTATAACCTTAGTTGAAAACCTTGATTACATAAAAGAATGTAATGCCTTTGTCATTCCTCATGATGTAAAATATGATATAAGTGATATTATTTCTTTTCAAGCCCTCTATAAATATTCAACAAAACCAGGGGGGACCTATATTTTATCTCCCACATCAGCAAAATATATTGCTCAAATGGCTAATGTTATGGGCATCAAAACGGATTATTTGTTTGAAACGGTCAGTCCTCTGCAATTTCGAGATGAAGTGTTAGAGATTGCCCTAGAATTCATCAAACATGGTCAAGGTTTATCCATGGCACCCATGGTAATGGCTGGAGCTACAGGACCTGTAACCATTGCAGGTATGTTAACCATGCAAAATGCGGAAGTTCTTGCAAGCTTATTCTTAATCCATGTAGCCACACAGAAATATGCGAAATATGAAGTAGGGGGTCATGCCCTTGATATGCAAACAGCCTTATGTTCATTTGGTACCCCCAATCAAGCCTTAATAGGTATGGGCGTTGCTCAATTAGGGAAGTACTATGGTTTGGAAACTAGAAGTAATTCAGGCTTAACAGATTCTCTCCGCCCTGATTTTCAAGCAGGTTTTGAAAAGGCTCTTACAGCTACATTTAGTTGTTTGGCTGGCACCATTGATATTGGATGTCAAGGGATTGTAGGTGCTGACCAGGGGAATAGCTTTGAACAATTAGTATTGGATAATGAATGGTTAAGTGCCTATAATTATATTCACAGAGGGATTGAAGTCACCAAAGAGACCATTGCTTTAGATCTTATTAAAAATGTGGGTATAGGCGGACATTACCTCATGGAAATGCATACACTTGACCATATGAAAAATAACTATTTACCATCTAAGATTTTAAACAAAGATGCATGGGAGACATGGATGTCAAAAGGTGCTAAAGATTCATTAGAAAAAGCCCATGAAATAGTGGAGAATATCTTTGATAAAGGCATATGTGAAGAATTAGTCATCGAAGAAAGCAAAGCAAACGACATTGATTATATTGTAAAAATAGCAAAAGAAGAGATGGAAAGCATTCATAAATAAGAAGGTGAGTAAGATGAAAATAGTAGTAAAAGATGACAGGCAACAATTTGACCATGCTGCTGCATTGGAAATCGTTCATTTAATCCATGCCAAACCACATGCTGTTATAGGTTTAGCAACAGGTAATACACCCAAAGGATTGTATAAAGTATTAGGAGAAATGTGTAAAAAGAAAGAAGTAGATTTTTCGGAAGTTATTACACTAAATCTTGATGAATATTTAGGTATAGATCCAGATAATCCAGGTAGTTGTAGGTGTTATTTACAAGAACGTTTTTACGACCATGTGAACACAAAACAAGAAAATACTTATTATCTCAATAGTCATCCCCATGACTATGAAAAAGAATGTAAACGATACGACCAACTCATTGAAGACTTAGGTGGTATTGACTTGCTCATATTAGGCATAGGTCATAATGGTCACTTAGGATTTAATGAACCAAGTACACCATTTGGATCAACAGTCCATGTATGTCCACTAACTGATCGAACAAGAACAGCTAATATATGGTCATTTGGTAGCAAGGATAAGGTTCCTACAGAAGGTATTACAATGGGGATCAAAAGTATCATGAATTGTAAGAAACTCATGATGTTGGCGAATGGAGAAGCGAAAGCCGACATTGTTCATAAGGCGCTTTATGATAAAATTACTGAAAAAACACCTGCATCTATATTACAATTACATAATGATGTAGTCATCATATTAGATGAAGATGCGGCTAGATTCATCTAAATAAAACAGGAGTTGTATCCCATTCCCTATGGATGGTATACAACTCCTATTTCATTAAATAGATTTATTGAACATTAAATTGATTCATCATGTCGATAAGATGATTTGAATGTTGTGTAGATGTTTTGGTTTGTTCCATGACTTCTGATGATTGCATAGCTACATCGGATGATTTTTCGGCAATATCTTGGGTACCAGTTGCAGATTCATTGTTGGCCTCAGTGATTTCTGCAATGGTGGTTAACATCTGTGAAATTGATGTATTAAGATCATCTGTTGATGTACTTAGGGCTGTCATGAAACCCTTGACGAACTCTGAATCGTTGAAGTATTGTTCCCCTGTTGATACCAGTTTCTCGTAGTCTTTAATGACTTGTGAATCAATAAAGTCAATAACTTTTTGAGAGTTGGTCGCGAGGTTTTCAACAGATTCAACGACTTGTTTCGTAATGACTTGTATTTTGTTAACGGTTTGGTTAGAGTTTTCTGCTAGGGTTCTAATTTCCTCAGCAACAACAGCGAAACCTTTACCAGCCTCGCCAGCACGAGCTGCTTCAATTGCAGCATTGAGAGCTAGGAGATTGGTTTGCTCTGTAATCTGTAGAATAGATTCAGAGAGCACACTTATTTTCTCAATTGCTTTAGATCCCTTTATGGCGTCTTTTAATTGATGATTAAGATCAGCATTAATATTACTAGCTGTTTTTCTTGATGCAATAGCATTTTCTTTTAATTCTTGAGCACGTTCTGTTATATAACGGGCTTCGCTAGCACCTTCATTAGCTTTGGATGAAATGTTTTGAATGGTCTGTTCTATTAGCTGAGCAGTAGCATTCATTTCTTCAGTAGAAGCAGAAGTTTCCTCCATACCTGCTGACATTTCCTGAGTCGTAGCGGATACATCTTCAATCTGTGCCATAAGAGATGACATATGATGGGTAGTTTGGGTATTTACTTCTTCTACAGATTGCGCGGCTATTTTGACTTCGCCAATCATACCGCTTATGGAACCTTTCATTTTATGAATGGATTGAGCTAGGCGACCTATTTCATCATTAAGTTTAAGGTATTTAGAAGGTATAGTACCAGTAAAGTCAGCATTCGCCATCTGATCAAGTGTATTTGCTGTACTTACAATAGGTTTGGTGATTTTGGAGATTAATAGGTACATTAACACGATCGTCATGATTAAAGCAAATCCAGTAATGATAAGCATTAATGTAAGTAATTGAAAGAATTCAGCAAGGATATTTTTGTGTGGAATGACACTGATATAAGTCCAGTACTGATCGGTACCTTTTATATGAATAGGTTCAAAAACACTGAGAGCTTTGTCACCAGTGATATCGGAATAAACATATTCATAAAAGGATTCATCAGTAGTATGTGATAATAATGAACTTATTTCACTATCTTGGTCAATGGTAGTCATAACTCTATCGGTATCATTGCTATCAGCTACATAGATACCTGAAGCAGAAACAATCTGGTTGAAACCACCCATCACTTGTGTATCCTCACTAAGTTGTTGTACAAAGCTAAGAGGGATATCAACCGTTATAACACCATCAAAAGTTTGCTTACTATTTTGAATAGGTACCGCAATGGTAGTCATAACGAGCATTTCACCATTCACTTCATACTCATATGGTTCTGTTAGAACTGCTTTGTTAGTTCGTTTTACACCGGCATACCATTCCACATGATCACCTTCGTAATCCACTAAAGGCTCTACTTTAATATTATTCGAGGCATCTTTGGATATGTACGAAAGAAATCTCCCTGTTTGATCAGAGGGAAACACATTCCTATTACGACTATCAGCACCATCATAGGCATTCGATTCAAAAGCTATCCCCATACCTACAGCTTGATCATAGTTCAGTAATAACTCTTTGAGCATATTGGTAGCTGTATCACGAGAGACGATGCCATCATCTTTAAGGGTTTCAATTTGCGATGCAAAATCAGAAATAGCATGATACAATTTGGTAAAATCATTTGTAATCTGATTAGCATAACGACTTGAGTGGATAATAGCTGTCTCTTGAACCTGTTGCTTACTGGAATAATAGACCTGGAATAATACAACAGACATTAAAGTAATAAAGCATATAAACACAATGATGCCAGTAAATAAGCTTAGCTTATTTTTGAGTTTTCGGTTTTTAGTCATAATTTCATCTCCTTCTTTAGTCACAGAAAAAGTACGACGGTAGTTAAATGTCTAAAAGTTTGATATTGTCAAAACACTTATGTACATTTTACCATTATTCAACAATATTGGTCAATATTTTTAAAAGTATTATTTTAAAACCCTACTTATTATTCTATTAATAGCGTACATTACCGTTTTTTTTGCCATATATTGTAGCTGTTTTTATGATAATGTGCGGCTCTTTTTATGATTGCTTATCCATTAAATAAAGAAAATAGTTGCCATATTTCATTTTTTATACTATATTAATGAACAAGGAATTAATCGAAAGAGATTTTATGAAAAACAAATATAATATAAGCAATAGAGTGAAAAGGAGGCAGTTATATGGTCAGAGATAGTAAGTATACAAAAGAAGATATACAGAGAATTGTTAGGGAAGAAGATGTGAAATTCATACGATTACAATTTGTGGATATACTAGGTACCCTAAAAAATGTTGCTATCACAGATGAACAGCTTGAGCGGGCATTGAATAATGAAATATTAATAGATGGATCATCCATAGAGGGTTTTGCTCGAATGGAAGAGTCAGACATGTATCTTAAACCAGATTTAGATACATTTGAGATATTCCCATGGCGACCTCATCAAGGTAAGGTAGCTCGAATGATATGCGATATTTACAATTTAGACAGTACTCCTTTTCCAGGTGATCCAAGGTATGTATTAAAAAAAGTTGTCAAAGAAGCAGAAGATATGGGCTATAATTTTAACATGGGCCCTGAGTTTGAATTCTTTTTATTCCATATGGATGAAAACGGTGACCCAACCACCATTACCCATGATAATGCAGGATATTTTGATCTTGGACCTATTGATCTAGGGGAGAATGTGAGACGTGATATTGTTCTCACCCTTGAAGAAATGGGATTTGACATTCAAACATCCCATCATGAGGTAGCCCCTGGGCAGCATGAAATAGATTTCAAGTACAGTGATGCATTAACTTCTGCAGATAATATTGTGACTTTTAAATTAGTGGTGAAAGTGATTGCAAGAAAACATGGCTTACATGCTACATTTATGCCTAAACCTATACAGGGTGTCAGTGGCTCGGGTATGCACAGTAATCTGCTTATGTATGATCAGAATGGTCATAACATTTTCTATGACCCACATGACGATCTACAGTTATCTAAAGAAGCCTATTATTTTATAGGTGGATTGCTGAAACATGCAAAGGCATTGACTGCTGTTACTAACCCAACTGTTAACTCGTATAAACGCTTAGTATCCGGTTTTGAAGCACCTGTACGTATTGGATGGTCAACCATTAATGCTAGTCCATTGATTCGAGTACCCAGTGTGAGAGGCAATGATCCACTAATTGAGCTTAGAAGCCCTGATCCATCTTGTAACCCATATTTAGCTATTGCAGCTATGTTAAAAGCAGGTCTTGATGGTATTAAACATAAAATCGAACCACCTAAGATGATGGAGAAAAAGGAATTAAGGTCAGTGCTCCATACATTAGACGTTGAATCGGTCATACCGAGTAATCTCAAGGAAGCTCTTATTGAATTGTCAAAAGATGATGTCATAAAAGAAGCCTTAGGGGATGTGTATCGCCGATATACAAAAGCAAAAAGCATGGAATGGGATGAATATATTTCTGTGGTTCATCCCTGGGAAGTTGAGAAATATATTGCAAGATATTAAAAGCAAATGAAAGATTGGACTAAAGGGTGTTGCTTATGGGTGCGAGAATCATTGTTGGATCATCAAAACAAAATATCTTAAAACAGCTGTCACACTTTCTTATGGAAAGTGGATATAATGTAATAGGTGAAACAACCGATGGCTATCATTTGCTTAGAAAAGTGCATTCCATGTATCCTGATCTATGTATTTTCGATTTTAACATGAAAGGATTAAATGGACATGAGATTAGTGAAGTGCTCATATCGGATAATCTATGTCCTGTTATCACCATGGTAACGTCCTCAGAGGAGCATTATTTCATGAACCTAAGTCAAGAGGCAAACTTTACATTACTCATAAAGCCTTTAAATAGAACTGTTTTATTGAGTACCATTGATATCATGATAAAAACTTCAAAAAGCATTAAGAACTTGCAAAAAGAAGTCAAACATCTCAAGAAGAGGCAAGAGAGCAAGACTATTCTTGATCAAGCAAAAGAACTGCTTATGAAGCGGTTTTACTTAACAGAAGATAAAGCCCATAAACGGATATTGAAGGAGAGCATGAATAGAGGTATCTCAAAAGAAATGGTCGCAAATGAAATGATTGAAAAATATAGAGAAAAGAAAGAAAATTCTGAATGATAATTGACGATGATTTTTCTCTTGCAAAAACAAAAAAGCTATGGTATATTATATAATATCATTTGGGCAATGGTGTCCAAGAAATGAAAAACTTTTAGAGCAATGGCGTTCTTAGGGAGTTCCCTTAGTACGCTTTTTTATTACTTAAAATCAATCATCACTTTACATTGGTGAAGTCCGTGTAAACACATAGTGAGATACATATGATAGATGAATGCTTATGGCGTAACAATACCACTGTAACATGTGAAAAACACATAAGGTAAAAAATTATAATAGTTGATTAGGAGGATATAGCAATGAAAAATATTACTGAAATATTCGGAAAGAACGTTTTTAGTGACAGCGTAATGAAAGAAAGATTACCAAAGGAAACTTATAAATCTTTAAAAAGAACCACAGAACTTGGGGAACCACTAAAAAAAGAAACAGCAGAAGTAATTGCCAACGCGATGAAAGACTGGGCTATCGAAAGAGGAGCTACACATTATACACACTGGTTCCAACCCATGACAGGTAAAACAGCAGAGAAGCATGATGCTTTTATCTCATTAACATCCGATGGAAAAGCGGCCATGGAATTCTCAGGCAAAGAGTTAATCCAAGGTGAGCCAGATGCATCTTCATTTCCTAATGGTGGTCTTAGAGCTACTTTTGAAGCAAGAGGTTACACAGCATGGGACGCAACATCACCTGCATTTTTGAAGGAAGATTCAGCAGGCGTTACCTTATGCATTCCTACAGCTTTTTATTCCTATACAGGTGAAGCACTCGATAAGAAAACACCGCTACTACGCTCTATGGAAGCTATTTCAAAGCAAGCATTGCGTGTTCTTCGTTTATTTGGTAATACAACTACTCAAAAAGTTAATACCACTGTAGGAGCAGAGCAAGAGTACTTCTTAGTGGATAAAAAATATTATCAAGCACGTAAAGATTTAATCTTTACGGGTAGAACATTATTTGGAGCATTACCTCCAAAAGGTCAGGAATTAGATGATCACTACTTTGGTAGTATAAAAGAAAGAATTGCTAATTTCATGAGAGAGTTGGATGTGGAGTTATGGAAGTTAGGCGTTTCTGCTAAGACGAAGCATAACGAGGTAGCACCAGCACAGCATGAGGTAGCTCCTATATTCTCCACAACGAATATTGCAACAGACCATAACCAATTAATGATGGAAGTTATTCAGAAGATAGCTATGCGTCACGATTTAGTATGTCTCTTACATGAAAAACCTTTTGCAGGTATTAATGGTTCTGGAAAGCATAATAACTGGTCCCTAGCGACAGATGATGGTATTAATCTTCTTAACCCAGGTAAAACACCTCATGAAAATGCTCAGTTCTTATTATTACTAGCTGTCATTGTTGCAGCGGTTGATGAATATGCGCCACTACTTCGTTTATCAGCAGCTAACCCTGGCAACGATCATCGATTAGGTGCTAATGAAGCGCCACCAGCTATTATTTCTGTTTTCTTAGGTGAGCAGTTAATGGATATATTCGATCAGATTGAAGCTGGCGATTTAAATGAATCAAAAGATGCAGGTGTCATTAAAGTAGGGGTATCTACATTACCAACACTACCAAAAGATGCTACAGATCGAAATAGAACATCACCTTTTGCTTTTACAGGTAACCGATTTGAGTTCCGTATGTGTCCATCTTCAGCATCTATCGCAGGACCTAATATTGTCCTTAATACCATCGTTGCTGAATACTTAAAACGAGTTGCTGATGAGTTAGAAAAAGCAGATGATTTCCAAGAATCTCTTAAGAAAGTTCTTGCGCGTTTAATCAAAGACCACAAGAAAGTTGTATTTAATGGTGATGGCTATTCAGAAGAGTGGATACAAGAAGCAGCGAAAAGAGGATTACCTAACTTAGCTTCTACGGTTGAAGCTTACGCTCATTTTGATCGTCCAGAATCCATTGAAGTCTTTGAGAAGCACGGTGTATTTACAAGTGGTGAAATTACGTCAAGAAAAGAGATTGTATTTGAAGAATATGCGAAAGTAATTAATATTGAAGGTCTTACCATGTCACAGATGGCAAAACAAGAGATTATGCCAGCGTGTATTGATTATATGACCAGTGTAGCAGAATCCATTAGTAAGGTGAAAGCAGTTTGCCCAACAGTAGACATTTCTGTACAAGAAGAGATTGTTTCCAATATCTCAAGATTATTATTTGATGTACGTGTCAAGGTGGCAAGTCTTGATCAAGCTATTGAAGAAGCAAAAGCAATAGAGAATATTGAAGAACAAGCATATGCATATCGTAAAAGTGTCTTCTTCGCAATGGAAACACTTAGAAAACCTTGTGATGAACTTGAAAGGGTATTGGCAAAAGATAAGTGGCCATTCCCAACTTATGACGAATTGTTATTTAGAGTTTAATATATATGTTTTAGTAAGAGCCCTTCAATTCTGGTTGAAGGGTTTTTTTGTTTTTTTATCGATTATTATTTGTTTATCTTCATCAGGTCTGTTATAATATTTAGATAAATTTAATCAAGCATTAGATATCGGATAGGATATCAAAGTTATGTTAAAATAAGAATGATGTTATAAGTTGAATTAAAAAAGACGATTAATTCGCTTATGTAGAGGATATTATATTATAGAAAGGTCATATGAGGTGAAAATATGATTGTTACCATAGCACTTAATCCATCAGTGAATAAACTGGCTGTTGTTGATGGACTAGAAGTGAACGGCATAAATACTGTGCAAGATTATCGTATGTGTCTTGGTGAAAGTACCATTTATACAGCTTATATTATTAAATTACTCCAAGGTGAACCTCACGTAATAGGATTTTTAGGTGGTATTGGGGGTAGGTATATTAAGCATTTTATGGATAAGAACCGTATCAAATCCGATTTGGTGTTTAATCTAGCTGAAAGTAAGTCCATCTACCGTATTGTGGATTCTATTCATGGAACAGAAACGACTTTACTAGATAATGGTATGATTGTTAATGAACTTAATATTAAGAATTTGAAGCATAAGTTGCAAAACCATATTCATGATGCAAAAGTAATGGTCATAGGTGGTGATTTGCCAGCAGGAGCTGAATTTAGTCTAATTGAAGAGAGTGTTGCAATGGCTAATAAAAAAGGGGTTAAAATAATTTGTTCCCTAAAAGGTGATCAGTTAAGAAAAGCTTTAGCTCTGAATCCATATGGTGTGAAAGTAAACAAAGATACCGTCATTGATTTGGTACAATTGGATCCAATAAATGAAGGGTCTAAAGATATATTGAAGGCGTTATACGAAGTGCTTACACGAAATAAAGTGCATTATATGGTCTATGATGCAGCTGATGAAGGGATTTATGTGCTATCTAAAAATAAGATATGCCATGTTGATATTAGAGGGTTTATGGAAATTTTAGATGGGATAGGCAGTAGCGATGCTCTCGTTGGCGCATTTGCTGTAGCTGTTGAACGTAATTACGAACAAGAGAAGATGGCAAAGCTGATACTAGCAACCAGTTTGGCAGTAAAAAATTCCAAATATCCAGTCATTTGTCATAGAAAAGACATTGATTGCTACCACAATAAAGTGAAAGTAACCGAGATTATGAACAAAAAGCAAGGATTCGTTGGATAAATTGCAAAAAAAATATCGCAGTAATATCATAGATATGACGGTATTATACAGAGATAGTTAGGAGATATGCAGTCTTTCGTCGAAAGAAGTGTTTTATATTAAGATTATGCGATATATTTTTATAGATAAAACTACCCATGTTATATATAATGATGTTGAGGCATGAAACTACAATATGTATTGTGATATAAAAATAAAACTACAATATATTGTGCTTTTTGAATTATTGGGAAGATTATTCTTATGTGCTAGGGGATAATTTGAACATGTCCATCATACTGAATTGCAGAAAGCGGGGATGGTTTTATGAAGAAGTTGCTAACAGGGACTAGACAAGTGATGACGGAGGACAGCCATTATTTAAACCTTAAGTATTACTTAGTAGAAACCAATTATTTTGAACAGGGTACATCTAATACCGCGTATGGCATTGAAATTATGAAGGAATTAAACGGAGAGATAGAGACAGATATTGTTCAAAAAATAACAAGCCATAAAGATGAAGTCATGCAGATGATTGACAAACTTATTGCGAACACGGTTACACCAATGGGCATGGTAATAGCTATTGATGAATTATGTTCCCTAAAAATATGATTACATGTTATAGTGAAGAACGTTGACTATTACGTTCAAAGTAATAATGCAAGTCAAAGATAATGGCTTGCATTTTTTATTGCACTTTTGTTAAACATATACTTTCATTTGATGTGACTTGTATTTAATGATAGAAACACGTACAATAGTCTTATGTTAAATGAAACAGTAGGTATAAGACAACTAATAGCATGCCATCATGTATGCAATTTTTCATAATCAAGGAGGGCGATTTATGAAACGAGCAAGGATCGTTATCAGTACAGGTTTAGACCCATGGAGAAATCTTTCTATAGAGGAGTATCTCGTACGACATCTTGAAGAGGGAGTTGTGACACTGTATCTATGGAAGAATGATAAAACTGTGGTTATTGGTAAAAATCAAAATCCTTGGCGAGAATGTAACATGCCATTATTAGAAGATGAGGATGTAAAATTAGCTAGGCGAATGACAGGGGGAGGGGCTGTATATCATGGTCTTGGTAACATTAACTTTTCATTTGTTATGCCAAAAGAAGATTATGATGTGAAACGGCAAATGGAAGTCATATTAAATATGTGTAAGAAACTTGGTATTGAAGGTGAATTATCAGGGCGTAATGATCTAACAGTAGATGGGAAAAAGTTCTCTGGTAATGCTTTTTATCATGGAGCAGATGTATCCTTACATCATGGTACATTATTGGTTAACGAAAATATGACTAACTTAGGTAAATATCTAACAGCGTCTAAAGCTAAAATGCGATCAAAAGGCGTTGAATCGGTTAAGTCTCGCGTAACTAATCTAGGTAATTTCTATGATGGCTTAGATACAGATATGATTAGTCAGACATGTATTGAAAGCTTTAAGGATGCTTATGGACAAGTTGGTCAGGAAATACCCATTGACATAGATCCCCACTGGTTTCAGAACGAAGCCATAACGAAGCTTTATGAAAAGAATGCATCTTGGGAGTGGCGTCTTGGAAAAGGGACCAAGTTTGATATTTTACATGAGGTAAGATTTCCTTGGGGTGAAGTTCAACTACATTTTAACGTGAAAGACGCTATAATCAAGGATATAGCCATCTATTCAGATGCCCTTGATCAAGCTTTTATTGAGGAGTTACCTGCATATCTTGTTAATGAGAAGTATAGAGCAAGGAGTCTTGCAGACAACTTAAAACAGGCTACATACGAAGATAAACGTAGAGAGATGCTGGAGGATATGATCGAATGGATACTCGAGTTAGGTTTTTAATTCAGCAGATTGTGATAGGAGTTATTGTAAGATGGTAGAAAAATATATAACCATATATGAAGACCACAATGCAGAAATTGTGGAGAAAAAATCCCGTTTTATTGCAACTATTAGACACGTAGAGACAGAGGATGATGTAAAAGCAGTTCTAGAAGCATTCAGAAAGAAGTATTGGGATGCAAGCCACAACGTCTTTGCTTATACCATAGGGTTAAAGCAGCCTTATGAACGGTGTAGTGATGATGGTGAACCTAGTGGTACAGCTGGTATGCCTGTTCTTGAAGTGATTAGAGGTCATAAGCTTAACAATGTGATCGTCATTGTGACACGCTATTTTGGTGGCACATTGCTTGGTACAGGAGGTCTCGTCCGTGCCTATGGGAGTAGTACAAAAGAAGCTATAGCAACGGCTAACTTAGCTGAAAATGTATTGTATTATCGTATGCATGTGAAAGTGGATTACACTTTAAGCCGAAAAGTCCAATATGAACTCCTTCAGAATGCATATACCATCCATGATACAGAATACCTGGATAGCGTTGCATATATGGTGCTGGTGGAGTATGCCCGTAAAGATAATTTTATAAAAAAGATGATGGATATTACCAGTGGTGCAGGAGAGATTGTTGATGAGGGTCTATGTTATGGAGAACATAGTAACGACGGGATTACTATACATGAAATATAATTAGAAAGTTAAAAGGATATGTAAAAAGAAAAAAGGGGAATCTCATCAAACCATTCATAATTATGGTTTGATGAGATTGCCCCTTTGCTCATTATTGTACTAAGGATTGAATCGTTAACATGTCATTGTAGTTAGCTTCTTTTAAACCTAATATTTCAGTAAGTAGATTAGTTACTGTATCGAAATCTTGGTTTGAAAAAGCACTTTTTGCTTCTTCTCTTAAAGATACAACTTGAGTATGTCTTTCTTTTATAGCTTCGATATAGGGTAGTACTTCATCTTTTAGAGCCTTATACTCTGATCTAAGGTTTTCATAGGCTAATTTTTCATCCTCAAAACTTACTTTTTTAGATAGATAATCAGCTTTTGTTGCTTCAAATACAAGTGTTGCAGCTTTTATCTCAGCTTTTAATGATTCAGCCTTTTCAGTATCTCCAGCTTCTCTAGCTTCTTTCACTTGTTCTGTCAAACGAGCTTTTAAGCTAATGAAATTTTCTTTTACGAGAGCGTACTCTTCACGTAATGTCTTATTTGATTCTCTTTTAGTAGCAATGGTTTCTTTGATTTCTCCAGCTTGAGATTTGAAATCTTCTTTTCTAGTGGAACGCGTGTCTTTAATAGAGTCTCGAACACCTTTCATATCTTCGTTCAGTGCTTTTATGGTGTCTTTTAAAACAATAATATTTTCTGGTACAGTTACTTTTGCTTCTTTTACCTCCGTATCAGTTGGATCACTTTCTGCAAGAGCTGTTATACTCATCAAAGCAAGCATCCCCATCATAAGAATAAGTGTAAATAATTTTTTCATGTTCATCATCCTTTCCATATTTTTCTTAACTTGTTTACATTTATAGTGTAAAATAAAAATATGGCAGAATATCATTGTAAATGTGTAAAAAGTGTGTAAAAAAATAATTGAGGCTAAGTGAGAAAGAAGAAATCGAAATACAGAAGAAATGATATAAGAAGATGTAAGTGAGGTAAAAGCATATGACAGACAAATTAATTTATGTTGTTGATGATGAGAAAAGTATAAGGGATTTAATTAAAGCATATTTAGTTAAAGAAGGTTATGCGGTTAAAACTTTTGAAAGCGGTGAAGAAGCATTAACAGCATTTGATAGAGCCCTATGCCACATGATGATTATAGATATTATGATGAAGGGAATGGATGGCTATGAGTTATGCAGAGAGATTAGAAAAAGAAGTGATATTCCAATTATCATGGTATCAGCAAAGGATGAAGAAATCGATAGGATTCTCGGATTAGAGCTGGGAAGCGATGACTATTTATCCAAACCTTTTAGTCCAAGAGAGTTGGTTGTGCGTGTAAAAAACATATTTAGAAGAATAGATAAAACTCAGCTTAATAGTGATTTAGAACAACAAATAGAAACCTTGACGGTTAAAGATGTAAGGGTTCTAAAAGATGAAAGAAAAGTAGTTGCTAATGAGAAGGATCTGCAACTTACTAATAAAGAGTTTAAATTTCTTTCATTTATGGTCAATAATAAAAATAGAGCTTTTTCAAGGGAACAATTATTGAATAATATCTGGGGCTATGATTATTTTGGCGAAGAAAGAGCTGTTGATGATTTGGTTAAGAGAGTCAGAAAAAAACTAAGAGAAGTAGATTCAACTGTAGAAATATTAACAGTATGGGGCTATGGCTATAAAATTGTTGATTGAGGTGACTTATGAAAATAAACATAACCAAAAAAGTTATTCTGCAATACATACCTCTCATAGTAGGTGCTTTGTTAGTAAGCAGTATTATTTCGAATATTGTCATAAGAATATATATGCAACAAGAGGTCATGGAAGATCTTAAGAATGAGGCAGCTATTGTAAATAATGTGTTTTTCGCTGAGTTAGGTAACGATCGAAATATTGATAGAGAAAAATTTCTAGAAGCTATGACGCGAACCCGTAGGCTGGATAAAGTGGGGTTGGAGAGCCAGTTTGAACTGATTTCTAAATTACCTAATGGCTCCATACAGACCAAATCACAGAATTCTCAATTTGATAGCCAAATGCTAAAGCAGATTGTTAGTCGATTAGAAAAAAGAAAAGATAGATTTATCATAAAAAGTAACCAAGGCAACTTCAAATATTATATTGCTGCACTTCCTATTAATAAACGTATTAGTAATAATAGAAAGTTGAGAAATTGGATTATTATCTATACTTCAACAAAAGAAGTATCAACGTTCACAAATAATATATTTAGAATTAACATATTGATTATGATTATCGTTGGTTTTATAGCCATACTGATGGCTATATTATTTGCAAAATCCATAACTAAACCTATCATTAAATTAAAGAATCGAGCGAAGCGCATATCAAAAAGAGATTTTGATTCTAAAGAAGATATTAACACGAAAGATGAAATTGAAGAACTAAGCAAGTCTCTTGAAGATATGGCGATGGAACTTAAAAATTATGACTTATCCCAGAAAAGATTTTTGCAAAATGCATCTCATGAACTAAAAACACCACTAACCTCTATAGGTGGTTATGCTGAAGGCTTAAAGGATGGGGTTTTTGAAAATAAGGAGGAAGCCTTAGATATTATAATTGATGAAAGCTTAAGATTAAAGAAATTGGTTGAGCAGATTATTTTTCTATCAAAAGTGGAGTCAACCCATGAGTTCTTTAAAATGACAGAATTTGATCTAGGTCACTTATTAGAAAAAGCCATTAAAAAAGTTAATGGATCTGCATTAAAAAAATCAGTAAGTATTGATTTTCAAATAGAGGATACCATTGTTATGTGTGGAGATGAAGATAAGTTGCTTCAGGCTTTTATTAATATTTTATCAAACGGTATAAGGCATGCAAAGTCTCATATTAACATAAAAATAATAAATAAAGAAAAGACATGTCAGGTGATTATAGATGATGATGGCGATGGATTTAGCGATGAAGATTTGACCCACTTATTCGAACGCTTCTATAAAGGTAATAATGGTAGTACAGGTCTAGGTATGACCATAACAGAGTCCATTATCCATAGGCTTGGTGGGCAAATAAAAGTTGCCAATAATGAAAAAGGTGGTGCCAAGTTTACAGTAATATTGCAAGTGTTATAATCCATATAGAATACCTTTTTGGATTACCGTCATATCAATCCTTATGCCATAGGCCTTTGTCATTAAAATTTAATACTATTATTTTATAAATAGAAGGATAAAGCTTGTTGTTTAGAGAATATTATAGTATAACCCTGTTAAGTAGAAAATTGGATATGAGTATAAGGAGGAAATAAAATGACTAAAAAACTTGAAATCTATAGGTGTACACATTGCGGGAATATCATTGAAATTCTTATAGGAAATGGAGCACCCATTGTATGTTGTGGTGAGAAAATGGAACTGCTTAAAGAGCAAACAGCAGATACATCGAAGGAAAAACATGTACCATTTATTGAAGAAATTGAAGAGGGCTATACCGTTCGGATTGGTGAGAACCAAGAGCATCCAATGAATGAAGATCATTATATTCAATTTATTGAGTTGATAGCTGATAATCATATATACAGACAAGACCTTTCACCAACAGATAAGCCAATAGCTACGTTTATAGTGCCAAAAGCAGATGAAGTTATTGCAAGAGAGTACTGCAATATTCATGGTCTTTGGAGAAAAAATTAATAAAAAAGTACAGGGAGAGATGAGATGCAATCATTAAAAGGAACGAAAACAGCTGAGAATTTGATGAAGGCTTTTGCAGGAGAATCACAAGCTAGAAATCGCTATACTTTCTATGGGTCAGTAGCAAAAAAAGAGGGTTATGTCCAGATATCACGTATATTCATTGAAACCGCAGATAATGAGAAAGAACATGCTGAACGCTTTTTTAAGTTTCTAACAGAAACATATAAGCATGAGGCTATTGAGATTACTGCTGATTTTCCCATTACACTTGGCAATACCATGGATAATCTCTTAGCAGCAGCGGAAGGTGAGCATGAAGAATGGGATGATTTGTATCCTGAATTTGCAAAATTTGCTAGAGAAGAAGGATTTGAAACCATCGCTTTTGCATTTGAAAAAATTGCTTCAGTAGAGAAGCATCATGAAGAGCGATATCGAAAACTATTAAGTAATATTGAGAATAACTGCGTATTTAAAAAAGAAGAATCTATATTGTGGAAATGCGGTAATTGTGGTTATATTCATAAGGGGGATACTGCACCTGAAATATGTCCAGCATGTATTCATCCTAGAGCTTATTTTGAAGTATTATGCGATAATTTTTAATGGGTATTGAATAAAGAAATAAAGCTACTTATTTTGTTTGCTATTAGGTGATATCACCTAAGCATGTAGAATGAGTAGCTTTTTTAATGGATATGAGCCATAGATAATTAGGTTAAGATATTATTTAAACAAGTGCCATCCATATTTTTCATAGGAAGGTTCATAAGTTTAGCTATTGTGGGTGCAATATTAATGAGACTCGCTTTTGGTAGTGTTATTTTGGAGCGTATACCTCTTCCTTTGGCTAAGAGCATGGTGCGCATGGTCCGTTGGCAGGGGAGGAAACCGTGATCAGCTACATTAGAACGTTTAAATTCAGGAACTGGTACGATGAGTTGATCACAAATATTATTACGAAAGGCATAGCCATCTTCTGCTTCTAGAACAAAGCGGAAGTCATTGTCTAAACCATATAAGCGATTGGTTTCATTATTGGTATATACATATTTTATACCATTATTCTGATTCACACATAATTCAGAGAGCATTTCGTAGACCTCATTCAAAAAGTATTTATCATTTCTAGGACGAACATAGATCTGAGCTGATCCACCGCATGCATTAGCAAAGGCTTTCCAAAAAACAATTTTTTTGTTTGAATTGGTATGAATCCAACCTTTTTTTTGGAATAAACTATTAAGGCAGATATAATTACTGTAATTATTTGTTCCATGATCACCAAGAACTAAAAAAGATGTTTTCTCATAAATACCAGCTTTTTTGGTGGAGGTTATAATGTTACTAAGGCGTTGGTCCATTGTCCTTAGGATAGCTTTATTTTTATTATTATGAAGACCTAATTTATGACGAATAAGATCAAGCTCAGTAAAGTGAATAAACAAAAGGTTTGGTTGTTTATGCAAGATGAGTTCATTGGTGATGCTATCGGAAAAATTGTCTAGATCTGGTTGGAGCTTTGTTGGAACTCTGAAATTTTTAAGGATAGAGAATATCAAATTTTTTGTACTATTTTTAAGATAAACCTTAATGAAATTTTCAAGTTTTACAGGCCAGAGTTCTGGTAGGTTATAAGTAATAGGAGCACCTGCCATAGCAGGCCACATAATGGCACCACAAGAGTAGCCAAGCTTCATAGCATAGTCAAATAGGGTCGGTACTTTTATATACTTGTAGTACCAATACCATGGTTCATGTAAATAACGACTTGGCTTAGCTATCTTATTGGATACGATACCATGCCGATTGGGATAAGTGCCTGTAGTCATGGTTGTGTGACAGGGGTATGTTAGGCTTGGATAGATGCTCATCAATTGTCTCACATGGGAACCTTCATCCAAAAATGTTTTAAATGTAGGTAAAGTTTTTATATAATCAAAATCGAGAGCATTAAGTGCATCGATACTGATAACAATAAGGTATTGATCTAAAGAATTATTCATAGAATGCTCCTAAGATTTATATTTATACTATAAAATTATGCTTAGTAATAAGTTTTGGTGTTAGATAGATTCTGTCAGCATTAGATAGTATAACCACCTGTGAAATGGATTATTGATATTTCGACTATTTCTATAAATGGATTTTCTATGAAGTGTCATAGGTACAAGAATATAGAAAAATTTCTTGACATATGTCGAAAAGTTATATATAATTTTAGAGAAATATAAATTGACACGAAATGGAGGTTGTTTAAATGCTGAATTACATAATAATGAGAAATGATGGACGTCATTCAACACATAACATGCAACTTAATATGATAACAACCTGTGTCGGAGTCAATAATTAGTTTTGTTAAGTAAACGATAGTTATGATAGTTATTAGCAGCCACAGGTATTTATCTGTGGCTTTTATAATGCTTTCTATTGTGTTGATATAGTAGGGGATTATTGTAGTGGAATACTAAATAATCATAACCAACTATTGCATAGAGATAATAAGCCATGGAGCGTAGTATGTACGCAACATGGCTTTTTTGCGTCAAAAACTATCTTTACATAATGAAGCTTAGATTCCATCTAAGATATACAGAAAAGTATGGAATGGACAACGACTGACACACTAAAGGAGAAAAGGGTATGTTTAGAAAGCTATTTGGACCGTATTTAGGATTAAGAAAAGAAATTTATATTATATTTATCTCAAGAACAATCAATGCAATGGGAGCATTTGTATTTCCGTTTCTAACGTTGTTGCTGACAGAAAAAATTGGGTTGTCAAAGGCAGAAGCAGGGCAATATATAGCTATTAGTGGGGCGCTTTTCATACCATCAAGCTTAATTGGTGGTAAAATCGTTGATATTTTTGGACGAAAGAAGATAATTATCATATTTGAAACCATGGCTATATTTTGTTATGGTTCATGTTTTATGCTAGAACCAGGGATGCTTATGGCATATTTGTTGATTTTATCAGGTGTATTTTTTGGTGTAGCTGGACCAGCTCACGATGCTATGATTGCAGATCTTACTACTTCGGAGCAGAGAGATGGTGCTTACTCGCTTAACTATTTAGGTTTTAACTTTGGTTATGCTATTGCACAACTATTTGCAGGATATTTGTTTGCTAACCATTTGAAATTGCTATTTATTATAGATGCTGTAACAGCTTTAGTCGGCGTTGCATTATTAGGTTTATTTGTTGGTGAAACAATTCATGAAGCAGTAAAAGAAAAGGTGGATGATCAGAGCCAGTTAGAAAAGTCAGAAAGAGGGTCTATTTTCAAAATTCTATTTACAAGACCTATACTTATTATGTTTGCACTTGCATTGTTTGGCTATCGTTTTATCTATTCACAATGGTCATTTATGTTACCGTTACATGCAGCCCATAATTTTGGTGAAGAGTCAGGAGCTATGCTATATGGTACGTTAGGTGCATTTAATGCCGTAATCGTTGTAAGCTTAACACCTATACTAACCATGTTATTTAAAAAGAAAAGCAATGTGAAACGTGTCATATATGCAGGTATTCTCTTTGTAATAGGATTTGGTTTATTAGGTTTTATATCAACTTATGAAGCGTTCTTTGCTTGTGTGTTCATTTTTACACTAGGGGAGATATTAGAGGCTACAAGCGTTATGCCATTTATTATGAATCATACACCAGCATCTCATCGAGGGCGTATGAGTTCTGTATTACCTTTGATTATGGGACTTGGATTTACTGTTGGACCACTTGTCATGGGTATGATTCTTGAAGTGTCTAGCTTTGCCTTTGCATGGAAAGTAAGTGGTTTAATTGTAGGATTATCCACTATTGGTATGATAGCTATTAATAAGTTTGAGAAGAATAGTCGAGTAGTTGAAGTAGAGGCTATTGGTATGATGAATGACTAGCTCCCTACTACCATAAAGTTATGCCATTATCATAGGATTGATCCTTTTAGTCTTGTTAACTGGTTATAAAAATAAGTTGACAATTATTATTGTAAACCTTATAATACTAACAGGGTAACAATACATAAACGAGAAGGAGAGATTTTCATGAAAATAGAACTAAGACAGATGATTATGAGCGCTATCTTTACGGCTCTTATGATTGTAGCCGCTAGAACCTTAAGTATACCAACACCTTTTGGTGTGCCTATCACATTCCAATTATTTTTCTGTGTGTATGCAGGCTTATTATTAGGTGCTAAAGCAGGTTTATTATCACAGATTGTATACATCTTAATAGGATTTACAGGTTTGCCTGTATTTGTAGGTGGAGGCGGTATTGATTATGTACTGAGACCTACTTTTGGATATATTCTTGGGTTTGCATTAGCAGCATTCATTATTGGATTAATGATGGATCGTATGAAACAAGTAACTTTTATAAAAGTGTTAATAGTATCTATTATAGGTTATTTGGCCATATATATTATTGGGAATCTATATTTCTACGGTATTCTTAATCTGTATGTTAATAAGCCAATTACACTTATTGAGGTTTTTAGGACAATGGGATTATACATGCTTAAAGACTTGGTATTACTTATTATAGCAGCATCTACAGCTACTGTTATTATTCCAATTCTTAGAAAAGCAGGATACATTAAAGCGGCATAATGATCAATGATAGATTCTCCATCATATTATTTAGAATTAAAAAGGGAACAGACTGATGTCTGTTGCCCTTTTTTTAACGCTAGAATTTATTCTATTAAATTTTCTTATGCACTTAAACTTCCCATTGAAACGATACGATGTAGCCACTTTTATATTACCATTTACATTTTGGAGGATAAGGACAATACTGATTTTTTTTAATAGCCCTTACCAAAACAAAGCAACCGCAATGTTTACAAATACCATTCATCAAATCTGGACAATCTTCACAATGTTTTAAACGCTCACGATACATCTTTTCATCAACCTTAGTATCCTTATCTAGCGAATCGATATAGTTCTGGATTTTTATTTGAAGATTAGTTGTATCAGTATCAAATAGCATGCATCTTTTACAGATATTTTTCATATGATTTATCCTAGTGTAATGCGTACAATGCTACAGGGTGGTAGAGCTGTTGTGAAACCATTATCCGTAAGCATGACATCAATAAAGTCTGTGATTGAAACGTTATTAGGGTCATTAAAGGTGTTATGAGCATTCATTGCTCCTGTAATTATTTGAGCTTCATAACAATTAGGCGTAAAGTGTACAAGCTCACTATTAATGGATTTAGATTCATGTAAATCCGTATTACATATTGTTATGTGTAATTTATTATTATCTTGGTCAATGGAAGCCGATTCAATTAAGTCTCTGACTTTATATTGTTCTGAAGCAATGTCAGATGTGGTAATATAGCTCTCTACCAAAGTATTATCTTGATGAACTTTGTAAAGGTCAAAAACATGATAGGTAGGCGTTAAAATCATCTTACTTCCTTCAGTTAGAATGACGGCTTGCAAGACATTAACCAATTGAGCAATATTTGCCATATGTACACGGTCTGAATGTTGGTTAAATAGGTTGAGGTTAATACCTGCAATCATAGCATCACGCATGGTATTTTGTTGATATAAAAATCCAGGATTAGTACCTGGTTCAACGTCATACCAACTTCCCCACTCATCAACAAATAAAGCTACTTTTTTATCAGGGTCGTATTTATCCATAATTTGACTATGTTTATCCAATAACTCTTCCATGTACAACGTTTTTTCCATGGTTTTGTAGTAGTCATTCTCAGTAAAATTAGTTGCTGAACCTTTGTCTTCCCATGGACCAATTATTGTATAGTAATGGAGTCCCATACCATGCATATGTTTACAAGCTCTTTCCATGAGTACTTCTGTCCAGTGATAGTCATCTGCAGAAGGACCACAAGCGACTTTAAAAATCTCATTTGGCGAATAATTTCTTACATAGGTAGCATAACGTCTATACTCATCTGCGTAATACTCTGGACGCATATTACCGCCACACCCCCAGTTTTCATTACCAACTCCAAAATACTTAATTTTCCAAGGTTTTTCTCTTCCATTAGCTCTTCGAAGATCTGTCATTGGGGAGATGCTATCGGAAGTCATATACTCAACCCATTCTGACATTTCTTGTACAGTACCACTGCCTAGATTGCCACATATATAGGGTTCAGCACCTATTAACTCACAGAATTCAAGAAATTCATGAGTACCGAAACTGTTATCTTCTACGACACCCCCCCAGTGGGTATTAATCATTTTCTTTCTGTTGCTTTTAGGTCCAATGCCATCTTGCCAATGATATTCATCAGCGAAACAGCCTCCTGGCCATCTTAGCACAGGAATAGCAACCTTTTTCAGTGCTTCAAGAACATCATTTCTGTAACCACGTGTATTTGGAATATCGGATTCTTCACCAACCCAAATACCTTCATAAATACAACGACCTAAATGTTCAGAGAAATGTCCATAAATGTGTTTACTGATTTGTGATTTTCTTTTACTTGTGTTAATAACATATTTAATCATATCTTGAATTCCTTTCTAAAATAAATGAATTATACTGCCTTAATATTAGAAAATATAGTATAATTATAGTAAGTGAACATGTCTTAGTAAATGGATTAATCTTTTGACATATTTGTCATTTTGTTTTATGGGGGAGTGACCATGGAATTCAAATTAAATGGAGTAGGCTTTGATCATAAACATGATCATAAGTTTCGAATAGAAAGACCTTATGGATCGGGTGATTATTTATTTCTTTTCTATTCTACAGAAATAACCGTAGACTTTTATGAAAAAAAGCTTACAGGAAAACCCGGTTCATGTATTATTTACACACCTAACTATTCTCAACAATACTATAACGAGAAAAAGGGGTTTATTAATGACTGGTTTCACTTTTCAGGTGAAGATACAGATACCTTCTTTGATGAGTTAGTCTTACCGCTTAATACTATTTTTCATATGACTGATTTTAGTTTTATTCGAGTTTTTATTAAGAAGTTAGAAAAAGAATTTATAAGGAAAGAGCTATTTTGGGAAGAAAATACAAGTGCACTCTTGAGGAACTATTTTATTGAATTAGCAAGAGAAAATAATTATCAAAATAGCTACAAACAAGATCCTCATAATACTTCTTTATTGGAAAACTTTAAAGTGGCAAGAGAAGCAATCTTAACCAATCTCGAAGCACCATGGACAATTGAAGAGATGGCGTCTCTTGTGAGTTTAAGTCGTTCTCGTTTTTCAATTCTATATAAAAATTTTTTCCAATGTAGTCCTAAAGAAGAGCTTATAAAAGCTCGTATAAGCAAAGCCCAGTATTTATTAGTAAGCTCTAGGAGTCCAGTGAAAGAAGTTGCTCTAAAAGTAGGCTATGAGAATACGTATCATTTTAGTAAGCAATTTAAAAATATGACAGGATATGCTCCTGGTAATTACGCTGCCATATTCAGACAGAATAATTATCTAGAGTAATGCTAAAGCCTATTCTCACTTAAATGTTTTTAATGTTGCACATCAAATTAGAATAGAGTACTTAATGTTTAGACTTACATTAAGTATCAAATTTAGGAGATAAGCTATGAAAAAAAACGATGCCCAAAAGAACTTTCAAAAAGAAATGGAAAAATTTCATGGTGGTAAAAACACTAAGAACAAAAATAAAGATTCAAATATCCATTACTTTAACAAAAAAACGTATAGAGATCGATTAAATGAATATTTTCATAAATGGTTTATTCATGTTTTGTTACCAAAACTGATACCAATTATATTACTTATTATATTATTATTATTTTTAATTAAGTAATAGAAAATGCTAGCATTTTAAAAATCTAGACAACCAAGCCTATAAAGTCAATGTAGAACATTTTCATATAAGAAGAAAATATGCAATAACCATAAATGATGAGCTTATTAAATCTAAAGAAAGAATTATTTTAGAAAGAAATAATGATAGAGTAACGCTAAAGCCTCCTCTAATCAAAATTTTATTAATGTTGTACAATCATATGGGAATAGAATATAATAAAGAATTTGTATAATTGGAGTAATGATGAGAAAAACAAATCTTAATACAAGAACACTTACTAAGATTATAGGCATTCTATTTATTGTATTAGCTATTATGATGCTTAGTAACATGCTTATCGAAAAAACCATCCAAACTATTTCGACCAAGAAGAAGTCCTTGCCAATCTATTGTGTGGAAACAGATGAGAAGAAAGTAGCCATTAGTTTTGATGCTGCGTGGGGGAATGATGATACCGATGACTTACTAAGAATATTGGATGAATACAATGTAAAAACGACATTCTTCTTAGTAAAGATGTGGGTAGAAAAATACCCAGAAGATGTGAAGAAAATGATTGCAGCAGGTCATGACATAGGTAATCACTCAAGTACTCACCCTCACATGTCAAAATTAGGTGAAGATGGTATAAAGAAAGAGCTAATGGACGCACATGATGCGGTGAAAGAGCTTACAGGTTATGAGATGGATCTCTTTCGACCACCATTTGGAGATTATAATGATCGGTTGGTGGAGACAGCTAAGGATTGTGGGTATTATACGATTCAATGGGACGTTGATAGTCTCGACTGGAAAGAATATGGTGTTGACCACGAAATAAAAACAGTTCTTCAACATAAAGCTCTAGGTAATGGTACAATTATATTATTTCATAATGATGCTAAGTATACACCAGAAGCCTTACCAGCTATATTAAAAGGACTTCAAGATCAAGGTTATAAGATTGTGCCTATTTCGGAAATAATCATTCGTGATGATTATTATATGGATCATACGGGTAGGCAGATGAAGAAGGGGAAATAGGTATAGAGGTACATAGTTGATCTGAAACTAGGAATTATTAAGTGTGATTTAGAAGATTATTTGTATGCTGACCAATATATCAATATCTACAGGAGCAACGGTTATCGTTGCTCCTGTTGTATTATCATCTAATTCTACTTTTAAATGTGTATAAAGTTTCCCGAAGAAAGATGAGAATTATGAGTTGCGCATAGTATTTGTAGATAGACTTTAAAAAGAATAATGATATAATTTATTTAAAAGAATAGTTGAAGAGAGGGTTTAATTTGAATAGTCATGATTATATAAACAAATTAAAAGGTATTAACAAGGATGCAATTAATGATATAGGAAGAGAACTAATTGAAGCTGTTTTTAATAAAAAATTTATGGAGGCAGCACAATTATATGAAGTATATGGCACAATAGGGATCTATATAGAATGTGCAGACAACTATAATGCTGTTAATGCTGATATGCTATACATGTATTCAAGATGTATTCACATTGCATGTTTATATCACTATGCATATGGTGACAAAGAATATGCCTTGGCACTTTCGAAAATTAACTACGATAAACATTATCGGTATTATAAAGAATTGCTTAATCCGAAGAGTACAATAAACAAATCCTATAAAGAAGGAGATTATGTCGCTCATGATCTTGAATTATTAGGAGATATATGTATATTTATTGATCACGAATTATCTCACGAATACTATCTTGAAGCTAAAAAATTATATGAGGTATCTGATGCTTATGACTCCGATTGGTATCTCGGAATAGATGAGGATTATCGAACTGCACTTAAGAATTGTTTTAATCATGAGGTGGATAGATGTTATAGGATGCCTGAGAGAATGAACTTAAAAAGAAAGCTGTATAATTATGTTATCTTAGATAAACAATTAAATAAATGATAATATTTCAAGTGTGGAAGCTGATTTTAACTAGGCATCCACACTTTTGTAACTTTGTTACGCACGAGGATAGTTTCGACTGGAAAGAATATGGTGTTGACTACGAAAAAAACAGTTCTTCCACATAAAGCTCTTGATAATGGTACAATTATTGTTTCAATTCAATTCTTTTCTTAACATCTAAATACTGAAAATGTATACCCTATAACGAATTAAAGCATAATAATAAAAAACTGTTGATATGAGAAAATAGGAGAAGGAATATGAAACAGAATAGTATCGTTTTCATAACGAATCAATATGCATTAGTAAAAGTTAAAGATAAGGAATCGTTAATTTTCGAATATCGAAATTATTATCCAAACAAAATACCTTGGGACTTTACAGATATATTCGATGAACCAGATGTATTCTTTTATGTCATTGAATCAATTATGAAATCAGTTCCACGTACATTATGGAAGAGGATATCTACAAGAAATCGTCTAATACTATTTTCTATTGATGAATTAAAATCTAAATTAAGAAAACGTCTATTTGAAGAAGCATTTTATCGAGCGAACTATGGTACATTAGTCCACATTGAGATTGGTCCAATGGCAGTGGTAGCAGCAGAAAAAAAAGGATATGAGACACCTGCAGTAGTTGTTGTAGCAATTGGACAGGTAGTAGAACTATCTTTTTGTTTTGAGGGAGCACTAATTACCAAACAAGTAATTCGAAATTCATTAAACACTGAATTTGATGAGTTTGTTAGAACATGTAAAAAGTTACAGGATAAGGATTTATTAGATTGTATAGATAATTCAGGTATTAACAGGCAGGATTTTGATAAAATGAGACGAGCATGGGACGAGAAAAGAGGTATTCAAATTATTATTGCATCCAACAATAATTCATTTGATTATCCGGTTGATAGAGAAATAAGGTATGACCACAGGGTAAGCTTTAGTCAAATTATTGAGTTGTTAAAAGACTTTTAGTAGCCCACCAAATTTTTACAATTTACTATTTCTACCCACTGAATTTATTGTAAAGCTTACTTTTATGTCAATTATTGCATTTACAAAATATTCTTTACTACCATACTTGCTTTGTCTACCATATTTTGCTACAGCATATTTCCCAAGATCCAAGAAATCTTCTTGATATATTTTTTGGATTTTTATGATCTCATCCTTTAGTTCCTTTTCTAATTTTTTAGTTAACACATTCTCAATTAAATGTATTGTATTTTTATCAAGACTTTGTTGAATAATGGTATTCACGACTATATCACCTGTTAAACTAACTGTAATATCATACTTCAGACGATTATCAACCATAGACACCTTAACTTTTCTTTTGCTATCTCCATAAATATCCAAGTATTTTAAAGGGGAATGAGAAATAATGGATGAATAGTCGGCAAAGCTATCTAAATCAAAAAACTCTAAATCATTTTCTGCAGATATATGAAGGTATCCTTTACCATGGTCACTTCTTAAAAGATTAAGTGATTTGGTCTCTTTAATAGGAGTCTTTATTACCATCTTATCCTTATTAAATAATGCTACACCAGTTATTTGAGGTTTGTTATTAATTAATTCTATATATGGAAGATATATTTTTCTACCTTCTTGATAATACATCTGAAAAACTTCAGCTACGGTTATATTATTAGGAAAAAAATTTGCAAGGCTAGAAAATCTTAGTAAATCATAGAGTATTTTTGAATTTGATTCACCTGTTTTATTATCTATAGTAAAATAATCTTCACATCTTCCTTTATTAACAGCTATTAGACCATTTAAGTTAGATTTAGGATTTCTTAATATGTCATCAATGATATCTTCAATACCAAATCTAGCCCTTTCTTCACTAATAATAGAAATTAGTTCTGTACCTATAGTAAATTTTGTAGACATTTTAGTCATGCGGTTTTCAACCAGTGAGTAAATAGTATTCCCTTTACCAACATAGACACTAGAGGGTGACTTTTGTCCATCAACTATTGGTGTTTCTGCTGGGTCAACATATACGACATTGTCATCTAACTCAATATCATATCCTACACCTAGTAGTATCCCCAAATCTTCTATAGGGCTCATTTCATGGCAACTACATAATAATGTGGATAGAAGTATTATTTCACATAATACTATTTTACTTTTACTTATTTTCATGTTTTTTGCTCCTATATCTTATTGGTACTAATAACGATGTAACTAACCCAAATGCGATAGAAAATGTTACGAAATATTTAATATAAGTTTCGGTTATATATATTCTATTATGTTCTGATATCATGAAGTAAGAACAAATCAAAACCAAGCAAGATGATAGAATACAAGATTTTTTATAACTTAAACTGGAAAAACTTGATAAACAATAACTAACAAAAAAGCTACTACAAGTTAATTTCTTAAAAACTATTAATCCCCAAAGAAAAGTAAAAATAGATGTTAAATTAGATATTATGGGAAATGAAATGGTACCGATCATATAAAACAATGGGAAATCAACGCGAGATGTTAACTCCCACCCTAAATAATAAATTTCCAGAAAAACAACAAATGTATATATTACTGTAGTGATAAGGCAAGCCTTAACTCCTGCTTTTGCAGTGTTTTTTGGATTAGATATTCTACTAATGGTTATAAAACTTATTTCAACTAAAGAATACTGAGTGAAATTCTCAACGATACTGCTAGATATTTTTTTAGGTGAATGAAATATGGGCTGAATATTAAGTATTGACCCTTTTGGTAATATAAATAATAGAAGCAAAACAAATAAGATTGTAAAATAAAAATAAAATTCGCATGTTCTACCTACCATATATAATCCAGACATTGTTATAAGAGTAATGACGAATAAACAAGGAACTATTATATAATAAGACGGCAGAAAATTTGTAATAGTATGCGTCAAAACATTAACAAATCCTGAAATAGCAGACGTAAATATTGTTATATAATATACAAAAAATATAAACAATATAACAAAGGCCAATATTTTCCCGTATACTTTCTTTAGCATTTTCCAAAAATCGTCATGATTTGATTTTTTATCTATTATAGAAGCTGTTATAACAATAATGATAGGATAAATACCGCACAGTAAAGTTGAAATCCATGCATCTTGATGAGCAACATATGCACCGGATGACCCTAGAAAGGCAATACCAATACCTATCATATTGCCAACAATAATAAATATATACTGATTTTGGGTTATTTTATCTTTATTCAATTTTAATTTTTCCTCCTAGTAAAGCTTTTAGGAATTCCATTAATATTCTTTAGTGGGTATCTTATGATACTATCTTGTAAATCTTTATGTCTCATTGGAGCAAATGGTGAAAAATATGGTACGCCTAAACTCTCCAAGCTCATCAAATAAGCAATTATTGTATATAGTCCTATCATTACTCCAAAAAGCCCAAGCACTTGGGCAAGTATTAACATATAGAATCTACATAATCGAATAGAAAGACTCATTTCATAATTAGGTATCAAAAAAGTACAAATCACAGTTACGGCGATGACTACTAATGTTGTAGGGCTTACAATACCAGAATTTATGGCAGCTTGTCCAAGAATAATACCCCCTACAATACCTAATGTTTGCCCAACTATTGAAGGTAATCTAAGTCCACCTTCTCTTAAAAATTCTATTATTAGTTCCATAATAATAATCTCCATAAAAGGTGGTAAGGGAATGTCTTTTCTAGAATTAGCAATTATAATAATTAAGTCTTGAGGTATGAGTTCAATGTTATAAGCTATAAAGGTAAGATATAATGGTGAAGCTAATAAGATGATCATCAAAGCTAAAAACCTGATGATTCTATCAAAGTTAGCTAATAAAAATTTATTTGAGTAGTCTTCAAAGGCTTGGAAAAATTCTATAAAGACTACTGGTAATGTTGCTGCATAAGCACAACCGTCAATAAAAATAACAGCTTTTCCTTGAATAATATCTGAAACAACCTTATCAGGTTTTTCTACTGATTTATACTGTGGAAAGGTACTAAAAGGATGGCTTTCTATATATTGCATCAAATACCCAATATCAGGGATATAGTATGCATTTATCTCCTTTAGCTTAGCTTTTAACTTGCTTAAAACCTTATGATCTATTACATTATCTAGATATAAAAGAGCTGCATCACTCTTATTCTCTGTCCCAAAGACATAGTGTTCTATTTTAAGATGCTTACTTTTCAATTTTTCTTGAATCATTGAAGTATTAATTTTAATATTTTCAACAAAAGCGCTTTTTCCACCTCTAATATTTTCTTCTATTTTAGGATCAGATACTTTTTTGAAATTACTTTTAACAGTACTGCAAACGATGGCTTTTTCATCATGATCAATAAGTACGATGGTTTGCCCCTTTTTTAAGCTCTCGCCTATATGATGTAAATCGGATGATAATTCAGTAGAATCGATGGATATATATCGTTTTGATATATATGTAGCAGGTGAAGAGATGTGGGTTATTTTACGATCTATTTTAAATAAAAGGGGAGAAATTATATGTTTTTCAATACTATCTTTATCTGTTAATCCGTCAATATATATAACCATACAATCCATATTACCCTTAAGAATTAACTCACGAGTTTTGAGCGTATAATTATCAGATATCTGTGAGTGTATTAAATTTTTATTTTTCTTTAGATTATCAGTTAGATTTTTAGTTATCATCTATTAATCACCTATTTACTATTTATTATATATAATCTAAGCTGATTAATAATTAATTAGAATCCTAACTAGATAAAAAATTAAATCAACCTACATAGTGATTATTTTCCCAATAAATGTTAAAATTATACATTAATAGAGGTATAATAAAAACCGCTAAATCCAATG
>JMSU01000044.1_pt1 | contig 84290 bp, 70 predicted proteins | sample 179011 | NCBI WGS metagenome assembly JMSU01 (sample SAMN02769580, study PRJNA246767) | bioreactor metagenome | isolation source: Culture-1 Bioreactor ArsB derived from microbial biomass from the upper 2 cm... | place: Germany: Bremen | collected day 87 after inoculation
TGTACGGTTTATTTATGTATCAACACCTCTCTTTTTTATGAAAAATCTATTTGATAAATATATGTACATATAGTAAATTATAATAGTAGTAAATTTTTCTAGATGGTAATTATGCAATTTGCTCAGTTACTTATTTTGTTAAAAAAATGTTTTACTACATTCAAGCGGGGTATAATTTTTATAGTTATATTAATATAAGCTTTTAATTCAGATGCTTAGTCTGTGTTTAAATATTTTAGGAGGTGCTACATTAATGAATGCTTTTAATATAAAAGGAAATGTGTATTGGACAGGGGTTTTAGATCCAGGCTTAGAAGTTTTTGATATCATAATGAAAACTGAATTTGGTTCGACATATAACTCTTATTTTATTGATGATGAGAAAAAGGTATTAATTGACACGGTAAAACCTAACTTTAGGGATGAGTTCATTGAAAAACTAGGGAATTTGGTTGATATTAAAAATTTAGATTATGTAATAATAAACCATACCGAACCGGATCATGCCGGAAGCTTGAAAACTATTCTTGAAATCAACCCGGATATAATTGTTTATTGTACAAAGGCTGCCAGCATTTTCCTAAGAGAGCAAATAAACGGCGAGTTTAATTGTCACATCATAAAGGACGGAGAAACTCTAGATATAGGAAGTAAAAAATTGAAATTTATCACTGCCCCATTCCTACATTGGTCAGACACAATGTTTGTATATGATGAAACTGAAAAAATCCTCTTTACATGCGATGCCTTTGGTTCTCACTATAGCTCAGTTGATCCTCAGGAGGTTCATAAAGATGATTACAAAAATGCATTCAAACATTATTATGAGTGTATTGTAGAACCCTTTGCACAACATGTACTAAATGCTATCAATAAGGTTAAGGATCTGGAAATAGACATAATTCTCGCTTCCCACGGTCCTATACTTTCAGAAAATCTCAACTACAATATAGAAAAGTACTTAGAATGGTCTACTCACGCTGTAGAAAACAGAAATAAAAAACAAGTAACTCTACTTTATCTGTCGGCCTATAAAAATACTATGCTAATGGCTGAAAAAATTAAGGAGGGTTTAGAATCTGAGGGTGCTACTGTAGTGTATCTAGATATTGAACGTGAAGATATCTCTAAGCTTCATCTAATGATTAATAACTCTAAGGGGCTACTTATAGGCTCCCCGACTATTAACAAAACCATGGTTAAGCCTATGTGGGATGTACTTTCAGTAATAGATCCAATGGCAAACATGGGCAAGGTTGCAGGAGTATTTGGTTCCTACGGCTGGAGCGGTGAAGGTATAAAAATGGCTCATAGTTTGTTAAAACAAATGAGCTTCAAAGTACCATTTGAACCACTTCAAAAGAAATTCTTCCCTTCAGAGGAAACTTTACAACAGTGTTTTAAATTTGGTAAAGAATTTGCAAAGCATATATAATAAGTCAAAATAAATTTTGAGAGGATGTCTCAGAATGATTAATTTCTGCGTTATTTAAAATTTCAGCGGTTTGGCACGTACACTAGTACTAGCCAAACCGCTGAAATTTCAAAACCTTGAACTTCATTCATTCTGAAACGCCCAGGGCTAAACTCATAAGATGGTTTTATGAGACAGCCCATTTTTTATTTGCTTCAACAGTTTGTAAAAACTTAGTTGTTGAAAAAATATTCTGCATCTAAGTATATGGAGTATAATGAAAATCTCATGATTTCAGATGATTTAATAAAAAAAATAGAGCCTCTCAGAATATAATTCTGGAGGCTTTGTTTTTATTACTCTTTATTATTACTCTTTATTATTACTCTTTATTATTACTCGTTGATTTTTACATCGTATTTATTTTGTAGCTCAGTAGTCTTAGATATGTATAGATTATTTTGCTTTCTACCTAGTAGGAAGTTCTTAATCTGATCTTTAACTTCCTCAAAGCTATTGACAGTTGACTCCTTTTTACCAGTTACTTTGATAATATGATATCCAAATTGAGTTTTCACTGGTTCGCTTACTTCTCCTTCTTCCATAGCAAAGGCTGCATTTTCAAACTCAGGCACCATTTGACCCTTTGCAAAGTTACCTAAGTCTCCACCTTTTTGCTTAGAAGGGCATGTTGAGTATTTTCCAGCAGCTTCTTCAAAAGCTAATCCTTCTTCAATTTCTTTTGCTATTTTTTTAATTTCTTCTTCATCCTTAACTAAGATATGACTTGCTTGAATACCTTCAGGAGTTTTAAAACTATCTTGATTGTCTTTGAAGTAATTAACCATTTCATCCTCAGTTACATTAACACTATCTAAAACCTTTCTTAGTGCATAATTCTTAAGAATATTTGCTTTATTTATTTCTAACTCTTTCAAAAATTCTTCTTCTTTATCATAGTTATTATCTAATGCCTCTAGATAAAATAATTCTTGATTAATTAACTCGTCTAATATTTGCTTTTTACCCTGATCAGAGTTAAAGTTCATGTTACCCTGTGCAACAAAGTTTTGTAAAAGCACATTTACATCACTTTCGGTTATTTCTTTTCCATTTACTACAGCTAAAATCTTATTATCTTTCATTTATCTAAAACTCTCCTTTACATTTTAGTCTATGCCTATAATACCAGATATTTTTTAATATGTCTATTTTTATTAGATTCAATACTAGGCCCAGGTTATTCATTTACTAAAATACCTGCCTATAAACTCTTAGAAAATTCTCTCCTATTATCATCTTAATCTCGTCTTCCCCATAACCCCTCTTTATTAAACTATTTATAACTACATCTAATTCTTTGTATCCCTTCATTATATCAAAGGGTTTACGAGGCAGTTTTTCCATACTCTGAGGTGAAGAATTTTCAAAAAGTCTATCACAAAAGTCAAATCCTAGACCAACATGTCTTACACCTACTAATTTCACTATACGATCTATATGATTTAATAAATACTCAATGTTTGCATCTTCATCACTGTCGGCTACAAGGAGATTTGCAGCATTCATACCTATGACACCACCCTTTGATGCAATAGCTTTAATCTGGTCATCTGTTAGATTTCTCGAGATGTTTGCTAAGGATCTCGTATTTGAATGGGATGCTATTATGGGACTTTTTGTTATCTTTATTACATCCCAAAACCCTTCGTCATTTATATGGCTTACATCAATAATCATCCCCAAGCTTTCAGCTTCTTCAACCAGTCTTACTCCAAAGTCTGTCAAACCACCCCTTGTTAATTCACGTCCTTTTTTAAAGCTGCACCCATCGGCTGCAAAATTCCTTCTACTCCAGGTCAGTCCAGCAAGCCTTACTCCTAATTCATAAAATATCCTCAGAAGGCTTAAATCATCATATAAAGGTTCTACTCCTTCAAAGGAAAGCATTATAGCTATTTTCTCCTCTTCTATGGCCCGTTCTATATCTTTAAAGCTTTTGCAAAGCATTATCTTGTCAGGTGATTCATCTATTTCACTGTACAAAGCACTAACTTGATTCATCGCCTTTCTTAAAGCCATTTCAGGTAAAAAAACATCATCTATATATATTGATGAAACAACTAAATTTACTCCACCCTCTTTAAACTCAGAAAGGTACCTATTTTCTATCACCTTAGTTTCACCCATTCTTCTCTTAAGGTCCACATCATACAATAGATCTAGATGAGCATCTATTATCAAAGAATCCCTTTGAATCTTTTTTACCTTTTCATTCATTGTTATACCCTCTCTTCCAGAAAAAACTAAAAAATTCTATCTATAGTATATCAAAAAAGAATGACTTATATAACACAGGAACAGACACCCGAACACATTCACTATTAAAATTTTTCATAATAGCAAATATTGATAGTAAACCATAACTCATAATTATTTGATCATTTCTTGAATTTTCCTTGCAATATCCCAAGTACCAAAGTCTGTATTTCCCATTACCGTGACTTGTATATTACTTTTAGGATATACAGAAGACATCATACTCACCCCAGGGTCTGCACCCGTAACAGAATATTTAAATATGTCATCTTCTTTAACAATCCATATCCCGTATCCATAGTAGAAGTCATCCTCTTCATGAATATGGGGTTTTAGCATTTCTTCAGTTACCTCTTTACTAAAAATTTTGTTATTAAATATTGCGTCCCATAATTTAGATAAATCCTTTGCAGTTGTGAAGGCTCCCCCATCTGGCCCTCCAATAATAGGCAAAGAATAAATATTAGTCCTCCAGTTACCTAGATCATCTTTGATATAACCGTAGGCACTTCCCTTTGGCAATTGATCTAGGGGAAAATATCCAGAGTCTAACATTCCACATGGTTCAAAAATGTTTTTCTCAACATATTCAGTAAACTTCATTCCTGTATTTTCCTCAATGATTAACCCCAGTATAATAAATCCTGCATTATTATATTTAAACCTTTCTCCCGGTGTGAATTCCATATTTCCATTTTGAAACATCGGTAAAAAATCCTTAGGACTCCTAATATTATACATAGGCCTTTCCTTCCACAGCTCTGAAAAGTCGTCCATTACTTCTTCATCGAAATAATCAGGAACACCTGAGCTATGGGTAAGTAAATGTCTAACTGTAATATTAGAGTCAAAGTTTGGAAAAGAAAAATTTAAACAATCCTTCAAGTATGTATTAAAAGAAATTATGCCTCTTTCAACCAGTTGACATATTGCTATAGATGTAAACAACTTACATCCAGACGCTATACCAAATCTAGTGTCTGGTATATTGGGAATATCTTCACTTATATTTGCTAAGCCATATCCTCTTTGAAAAATTGTATCGTCGTCTTCTTGTACAAATACAACACCAGAGAAATTCTGTTGTTTCTCAATAATCTCTTCTATTTTTGTTGAATCTATTCTCATTCTATCACCCCATAATTAATTGCTTTAAAAGATTCATTATATTTTTAAAATTCTTCTTGAAATTTTATCTGTCCTTCAAATCAAAAATTAAATAAATTTTTCATATGATACTGCATACTCTGCAAAACCATTATCTTCATAAAGCTTTTTGGCTTTCTCATTCCATGAGTAGGCATGTAACTTTACCCGTTTTATATCCTTGCCTTTAAACCAATTCATTACTTCATCTAGCAACCTTTTTCCTATCCCAAAGCCCCTTTCTGAATCATCAACATATAGTTCGTCGAATAGACCAACTCTCCCTGTTCCATTATCCGCAACCATTTCTTCCTCATATATCTTAGCCATTGCATACCCAACTGCTTTATTCTTTATAAGCGCAATTAGTATTAAACGATCTTCATTCCTATTATCAAAGATTTTTTCTGATTTCTTTTTAATTGCACCCAAAACCATCTCATAGTTATCATATTTACATTCCGCCTTATGATTACTGCGATTAAATTCACTTAATTTCATTGCGAACTCAATATAATTACTTTTATCTTTATCTAAGGCTCTTCTTATCATAATATCCATGTCTATATCACATCCTAATTACTATATTCTATGAATCCTTTTAATTCTCAAATGAAAACTCATATAAAGAATATTCATATTCCTTTTCAAAGCCAACACTCTCAGCTAATGAAGCTGAAGCTATATTAGTTTTCATACAATCCCAATATGGTTCATACCCACTATCCCTTAAACAATTTAATATTTCTAAAACTGCTTTTTTAGCAAGACCCTTCTTTTTATACTCCTTTAAAGTCTCTATTCCTATTGCGTGTATATCATTAGCAACAAAACTGGATATGCACCTACTGACAATTAACTGTTTATCCATAATACAAAACCCTATTCCCTTCTGTAAGAAATCATCAACTGAACCCCAAAATAATTGTAATTCAGATAATAAAAAATCCTTATTATCTAAATTACTATTTATTAGCTCACTATCAATTCTTTTTACTTTATAGTTACTTTTCAATTGCTTATCACCTAAATACTTGGTCTCGAAATCTTCGAATCTATAAACACATTGGTAAGACTTATGGAACATTCGTTCTTTGAATACTCTTTCAATTGTCTTATCCCACTTTAGACTTGTTCCACTACATTCAAATCCACTAAGCCTAAGCTCTTTTGATCTGGGCACAATAATTTCATCAATATAATCATTAATAAACTCATTAAATTCTAGATTTTCCTCATCTCCAACGAAATAAAATCCTTCAATTCCTTTCGACCAAACTAAAGCAGTTCTAGGATGCTCTGGATTATCAACAAAAATCCAACCTGGATTATTCAGTTCTGACACCGCTTTGATTTCAACATTACATCTACTTTCTAGAAGCAGATGTAATATATTCTTAAATTGTGGCTTTTCTAATTCATATAGCATTTATTATTCACTCCTCTTACTTAAGATGCTAATCACTCCACATATCCTAGAAGTTACTGCAATAATTTCCTCATCTTTCATTTCCACGTTTGAAATTTCTCGTTATTTTTGCTAGAACTAATTGTACTTCAAATGTACTGAGTCCATTGATTTTCTTTATTAGTCTCTTTGTTTCTTTCTCCTTTAGGGTTTTTATCATTCGGTTTTCAAAATATATTAGCGTCTTATTAGCCTTAGTCACTTTATAGCTAAAGGGGGTTTCCTTTAATCTATCTCTTTTATCTATTTCAGTCATTTGTTGCTCCTTTCACGCCTTTTATGATGTTATAATTAATCAGGTCTCCTAACCCAGAATGTTGCTCTTTTAACCCCCTTTTTCAGAGGGGTGAGAGTCTCCGTTCCTGCCCACTGCTCAATTATCTCAAGCCCAAATGCTTTTATCCATGTTTTAACTTCTACAGAGGATACTGCGTGGGTCTTTTCGAACCACTCATACTCATTAATTATCTCATTATCCTTATAAACCTCTAGTCTTCGTTTTGCTTGCCAAAATCGTCCTTTGCGTAGTGCATGTATTGGCATTGTGTAGGCTCTGAGTTCAGTTCCATCATGGCACTTACCACTTGGAAAGCTTGGTAATTCAATCCCAATATTGCACCATGATTCTGGCAATTCTCCATCGTGGGCATCATTGTCAATAAAAATATAGCCTCCAGGTTTTACAAGCTCTTTCGCTTTGAGAATAATTTGGCTTTGTATCTCTGGTTCACCATATATATATAAGCAGTTCCCCCCTAATAAGACCACATCATATTTTCTTTCTGTGTCGTATGATAAAAAGTCTGATTTATGAATTTCAATATTACTTGCAGTGGATTTGCATTCTGCTTTAATCTTTTCTCTAAACCTCTTAAGCATTCCATCTGCACTATCAATACCAGTAACTTTGTATCCTTCCTTAGCCAAGGGCAATGCTATTCGTCCTGTTCCACAATATGGCTCTAATATTTCTTTACAACCATATTGATCTAATAGGTGAAGTATCCATTCAAAATCATGGGTTTGAGTTTCAATACCATCATATATTTCACTAACATGTGGGTCAAAATTATACATGTTTACCATACATCTATCTTCCTTTCAGATCCATAGTCTTTTATCATGTAATTTCATTAGCTGCTCTTGTGAAGTAACATTGTCTCCTGCTCATCCATAAACTGATTTGTATATAATCTATAATAGTATCCTTTTTTCTTAATTAATTGATAGTGATTCCCCTCTTCTATAACCTTACCCTTGCTTATAACTAGAATTCGATCCGCCGAGCGAATAGTTGATAATCTATGGGCGATTATGAAGCTGGTTCTCCCCTCTAACACCTTTCCAATTGCATTTTGTATAAGCTGCTCCGCTTCAGTATCCACTGAGGAAGTAGCCTCATCCAATACAAATATTCTAGGATTAGCCAGTATGGCTCTAGTAAAGGATATCAACTGTTTTTCACCTGTAGATAATCGACCGCCTCCCTCACCAACCTGTGAATCATATCCGTCCTTTAGCTTAATTATGAAATCATGGGCATTAACCAACTGAGCCGCCCTTACGATTTCTTCATCGGTGGCATTCAATCGACCATATCTAATGTTCTCCTTTATTGTTCCACTAAATAGATGAGGGGTTTGTAATACATATCCAAGATTAGAATGGAGCCACAAAAGCGATCTTTTTTGATAATTCACTCCATCAATTAATATTTCTCCCTTCGTCGGTTCATAAAAGCGACAGGCTAAATTCACTATGGTACTCTTTCCTGAACCGGTTTCACCAACTAAAGCTATTGTTTCTCCAGCTTTTACATTAAGATTAAATCCATCCAGAACCTTTTCTCCATCCTTGTATGCAAAGGATACATTTTTAAAGCTTATATTCCCCTGGATTTTTGCCCAATTCTCCTTTTTAGGCTCAAAGGAGTCTCCATAAATCCTAATTATCTCTGAGTTATCCTTTATATCTGGCTCAGTTTCAATCATAGACATGATTCTCTCGCCTGAAGCCTGAGCCGATTGAAGTTCTGCAAAGATCCTAGCAAGCTCCCTAACGGGCTCAAAAAACTGTATCGTAAATGAAACAAATGCTACAAGTGTCCCATAGCTTAATGTTTCCAAAACTACACCTTCACCTCCACGCCATAGCGCCAATGCCGTCCCTATACTCCCCAGCGTCATAACTACGGGTAAATACAAAGATGAGAAAATAGCAGCTCTAACAGAAGATCTTTGCATTTCTCCTGTAATCTCTCCAAACTCCTCTAGGTTTTTCTCTTCTCTCACTAATGTTTTTGTGGTTTTTGCACCCATTATTCCTTCGTTAAAGGCTCCCGTTATTCGTGAATTCGTTTTTCTTACACTTCTAAATGCCCTTAATATCTTTTTTTGAAAATAAATACTCACAATGCCTAAAATCGGAACCACAGTCAATGCAATTAACGCTAGTTTCCAGTTCATAAAAAGCATTACGCAGGATATTGCTATCATAACAGCACTTCCCCAAACCAAGTCAACTATTCCCCAGGAAATAGTATCTCCCAGCCTCTGGGTGTCTGATGTCATTCTTGCCATTATCCAACCAATGTGGGTTTTATCAAAATATGAGAATGATAATTCTTGAAGTCTTTGGAACCCAGCCCTTCTGATATCGTAGCAGATACCCATATCTACTTTCCCAGCTTCTGCAATGAACTTCCAAACCACAACAGCTTGGAAAGTAACTAACAAAACGTACCATATAGCAAATGTAGATAACCCCTCAAGTTTCCTTGGCACAATGAAGGTGTCAATCGCATACTTTGTCATCAGTGGAAATATCACATCTACAATTGCCAAGATTATCATCATAATACCAACTATAGTTAAGCTCTTTTTATATGGTTTTGCAAAATGTAATAGCTTTTTCCAGAGCTGTAAATCAAATCCCTTATTATAGTCCTTTTCTTGATTTCCATTCATAAAAATCTATCCTTTCAATTATAGTCATGCTACTTTAAAACTTAAAACAAATTTTACTGAAATAATGAACGCTTCTACATTCTTTCAGTGAAATTTATTAATCCTTAAACTAGCATTACTTTATGGTCTTAGGGTCTTACTTTATCCACAACCCTATAAATATTCACCCATTTTATTCCCCTATGAAGCAACTTCTTCTAATTTATTCTTAGATGGAATCTTTATTTCCTTTTCCAATTCCTCTTCAAGGGAGTTTTGTATTGACCAAATTCGTTTATATAGTCCTTCTTTGTTAATTAGCTCTTCATGATTTCCTGACTGCACTATTTTCCCTTCCTCCAAAACTAATATTAGATCGGCTTCAGATAAAGTCGTAATACGGTGGGCTATAATAAATGTCGTAACTCCCTTTTTCCTTTCCTGTAAAGACTTTCTAATTGCTAAGTCTGTCTCGGTATCAACAGCACTCAATGAATCGTCAAAAATTAGGACTTTAGAATTTCTAATTATAGTTCTGGCCATTGAAATACGTTGTTTTTGCCCTCCAGAAAGGGTAACTCCACGTTCACCTACTGAAGTGTCATAACCATTTTCAAAATCTAGTATTACGTCATGTATTGATGCAATTTTTGCTGCTTCATATATTTCTGATTCTTCTGCGTTTAAATTGGTAATCCCTATGTTGTCTTTTAAGGTCTTAGAATATAAAAATGGTTCTTGTAAAACTATGCCGATCTGATCCCTAAGCCATTTTTTATTTATGCTTTTAATCGGAACACCATCAATCTTTATTTCTCCTTCGTTATAGTCATATAGCCTTAATAGCAAGCTAACCAGTGACGTCTTTCCTGAACCTGTTGGTCCTAATATCGCTACTGTATCTCCAGAATTAACCTTAAATGATATATCCTTTAATATTTGTCTGTTTTCATCATACTGGAAATTAACTTTTTTAAACTCTATTTCACCTTTTATTTCTGGCCTTGAACCTTCATCTATCCCCTCTTCAAGCCTAGTTTCTAAAATCTCATTTATACGCTCTATTGCTACTAATGATTTTCCTAAATCAGTAAGTATTCTTCCTAATTGCCTTATAGGAAAAATAAGCTTTCTTTCATATGTTACGAATACTACTAGGGTACCCAAGGTTATTGCTCCCTCAGATGCAAAATATGCTCCAAAGGCTAGTACTGCACCTATCTGCAAGAAGCATAGGAAATCTGAAGATGACCAATACCAAGCTAGTAGACGAATTAATCTATATGTAACATCTCTATATTCGGAATTTTTCTCATCAAATTTGTCTGCCTCATATTTTTGCCTAGCGAAGGCTCTAACTACTCTAACTCCACTCAAATTTTCCTGTAATACTGTCGATAGCTTCCCTTCAGCCTCATCAGATATCCTAAAAGCCGACTTTACTTTGAAGAAGAATACTAATGTAAATACAAAGATTATAGGAAGTAATGATACAGCTACTAAAGTCATTGTGGGATTTAAAGAAATCATTATCCAAAGCGAAAGTATCAACATAAATAACACTCGACCAATCTCAACAAATTGAACAGCTAAAAATCTTCTTATGGTCTCAACATCCGACGTACATCTCTGAATCAAATCACCTGTTTCAGCCTTAATATGATAATCGTAGGGCAAATGCTGTAAATGATTATATAGTTTTTCTCTAACATTCTTAGCAACAGATTCTGACGCTATAGCAGACCACTTTCCTTTTAAATACAAGAAAATACCATTTGCAATTGTCAGTATTACTATTGCTCCTCCACATATCCATAGATTTCTTAAAAGTATGGATTTCCCACCAATTCCCTCAATAAAATTCATCATCCAATATGGAACTTCCATGGGTTTACTACCTATTACAGAATCTATCGTCACCCTTAGCACCAGTGGAACTATCATTTCAAAACACGTAGCTATTCCTATAGCCACAACAGCTCCTAAATACATAAATCTATTACCCTTCATAAACTTTAATAAAAGCTTTAACTTGTTCAATCTACATCCCCTCCAATTCTTCTGCGAAATTCCTACTGTAAAGTTTTTGGATACGATTATTTCTCTAAACCAAGTAATTTGCTACTTAGTTTTTGAACTCCCCCACATGATTTTCTGGTGTCTAATTTTTAATCACCTTTCTCTACCTCCTTTTGCACATAAAAAAGCCACAGGCGATTACACCCATGGCTTAGAGATCTTTATATTAGTAAATATTTATATAACTAATAATTAAAGCCATAGGCAATAATACACATACCCATGGCTCTTCTTTATCAATTACATTTTTTGTTAAGAAATTTCTAAAAATATCAACTGATAATTCTCGGTCGTGTACTCAATATATAATTTGAATGGAAGACTTTCCCCAAACTCCAACTGATTAATTTCTTAGTGTTCATTAACACGACCTCCTTCATAAAAATTTATTTATATACACAGTATATTATTCATTGCCAAATATTACAACTATTTTTACTATTTGTAATATTTTTGTAATATACATAAGTTACGGAAAATCTATTACATTCCGAAGATTTACCCTCCCTAGAATCGTTGGCTGCTAAATCTCCAGAATGTGAGACGTTTATCGTATTATATATAGTTAAGGCTTTTTTAATTTTTCTTTTTATAAAACTAAACCTTTATATAGGAATTCCCATCTAATGGAATTACTACCTGAAGCGGTGGTCTCTCACCTGCAAGACCTATAGCATATACAGTATAAAATCTATTTGGCTTTAGATTAATGTTTGGGACATGTAATACTCTTGTATCTGTTCCAGTTGCATATAGATCCAATGTGTAATCGCCTGGTTCAACAAGCTTATAGTCTGTAACTTCCTTGTATTCTACATCTTCAAATAGATTTCTTCCATTTGGAAATCTTACATCTACAGCGGGTGCATTTGGAGATAGATGACCTACTCTTATATACACCTTCCCCATTGGTATAGGCATGGGAGTATCTTCTATTGCATATAAACTAAGGTTTTTCAACTCATTAATGGCTGCAACTGTTAGTATTGTATTAGGTGGTATGTTGATATTTGTATTTATTACAGGATTCATAGTTCTTCCAGCGGGATAGACCTTCACATTGCTTACACCTGGTGGTATTGGAAGATATTCTGTAAAGCTCCTGTATCTTAGATTTGATACTACAGGTTTATTATTCACATATACGTCAACTGGCGACGCATCAGGAGATGCATGGAAGATTCGAACATAAGTAGCATCTATAGGTTCAGGGGGCATTCTAGAAAAGTTGCCTCTATAGAGATTCATTGGATAGAAATCATAAAATCTAAACATTTATTCAACACCTCTCAAAATACTATTTAACCCAGATTATTTATAAAAAGTTTGGAAGTACTAAATTAGGTTTAAATTTTCTACGAATAATCTAGTTTAAGTCTTCACTATTAGAATATTCAAGGATTTTGAAAGTGTTACAACAATAAAGTGCTTTTAACACTTTGTTAGTTTTTAGCCCTCAGTTCTTAGCAAACCTATTTATTCTTCGGGAAAATTTTAGAACGTAAAAAAAAGCCTTTTATAAGAATTTTCAAAGTTGGCTTTTTTGAAGTACATAACACAATCTATATTTATCTACAATCTTATAACGAGCAAGGTCACTAAAACCACCTTCATTTATGATGACCTTATAGCGAGTTTCATACTTGACTATCTTATCGAAGTACTAATTTATTATTTTGCCAAGTACTAGAGATTTATAATTTCTTATGTATTATAAAAAAGCGACTAACGTCGCTTTTAGGCATATTTTATATATATAAGTTATTCTTCATTACTCTTTTTTTTATTAATATCTTCTACTATTTCGGAGGCAGCTTCCAATAACATATCTTCCTCTCTTTTAAGCTCTTCTTCAGATTTATTACTTAATTTGTCTTCTTTTTTGTTTTCTTTTATCTCTTTTTTCTTTTTTTCTAATTCTTCAATTTTGTTTTCTAACTTCGTTTCCATCGAATTCACATTTTCTGCTTCTTCACTTATTTTTTTTGTTTCTTCTATTTGAGAATAAGAATTTGAATGACTACCTGTTTTAGCATCGTTATAACATGCAATTAAAGTTATTAGTATAGCAATAATCATCAAAATCCCTATAATTTTTTTCATTTTACACTTCCCCTTTTCATCTAAATTAAAAAGCTTAATGGCTATGTCTCAAGTAAAAAACTTACTTCTATTTGGCTTTAACTTCACCTCCTAATTTACATCTCAAATTTATTTAGTTTTTATGAATTTCTTCCTTGATGTATTTGAGATATCATTTCTATTTATATCCAAGATTACCATATATGGTTTATTTATGTCAAATTTATTTTGTGATTTTTTTCAATTTTATTGAAATATATTTATATTTTATCAAATTTCCCTTTTAATGGTTTACATTGTTTGGTATTTTTGTTATATTTTACTCGAAGCTAATACATTGTAGATTGGAGGTGAAAAAATGAAAATAAAAATATCCTTAATAACAATTTTAATATTAGTCTCTCTTACTGCAAATATAGCATTTGCATATAATATTGAAGGCATTAAAAATGATCAAAACATTGAAACTACTGCCAGTAAAATTGAGGCCGATATCAAATCAAAGATGGATCAGAATCACGATGCCATTGTTCGTCCTTTTGGGGTAGATCCACATTGCTATAAAGGACCTAACCACCATCCATGCTCCTACAAGGAATATAAAGACGACTGTGGTTGTGTAGACACTGTATTTTCCTGCTGTTGTGGTAAAACTATGATTATACGCCGTGAATGGTGCTCAAAACATGGTTATTAATAAGAAAGAAGGGAGATAGATTAGTTTGAAAACTATAGGTAGAATTGTGTTAATGAGTTTAGTATTTGTACTTTTATTAGCTAATTTTTCTTTAGCTTATAATGATAACAATACAAACATAACTTCTGAAAAAATTACTCCATTTTACATACCTCATGATTGTCACGAGGGTCCAGGCCATGCAGAGTGTAAATCTTCAAGTACAGTAAAAGACTGTGGTTGCGAGCTATATTTAATTAAATGTTGTTGTGGTAAAAAAATGTCATTTATTGAAGTTTTTTGCAGTAGGCATGATTTAAATTAATTGTATTTTTTCATTATATATAGCAGACCTCAAGAGGAGCTATATCATGAAGTGATCTTATGAGTTCAGTTCCAAGGTGTTTCAAAATGAATGAAGGTTAAGATTTTGGGATTTAGGCGGTTTGGCTAGTACTGACGTATGCGCCAAACCGTTTAAATTTTAAACAACACAGAAATTCATCATTCTGAGACACCCCATTGATAAACAAAATATGTGCTAGTGATGTCTCAAACTAAATGTATATTAAAATTTAAAAATTTGGATTTCTATATAAAATAATTAAAGCATTTAATTTTTTCTAATAAACTCCTTTTTCATTTAAAAAGTCTTTATACATGTGATCAACCTTCAGTATGTGCTTTTCTATCCAATCCGCAATGAATACTAGTATGTCCATTGTAACGCCTTTTTGATTCTCATCTATATCTTTGATATCAACTTCTTTAATCTTATCAATAAAGTTTTGATGAACTTTTTTATGATCAGCTAGTCCAACATATCCGTATTTCTCCATTAACTCTTCTTCTGTCTGGAAATGATAAATTGTATATTTCTTTAGTTCATCAAGCAGCTGAATAATTTCATCATAATGGTCTACATCCCTTGTGCGAATTAAAGATGATAATTCAGACCCTATCTCTAATAATTTTTTATGTTGTTTATCAATTTCTTCAATATTGCAAGAATAATTTTCTCGCCACTTAAACATTTTTCTTCCCCCTCTTTTTAACTCATTAGATATAATCTATAATATAACAAAACATTATCAAATAAAAGTAGCATTTTGATGAAAAATGGCTGTCAAAATCAATTGACTATATTCACACTGGTCAATTTCACTACTAAGAACAATAAAAACTCAGGGGAGTCAAACGCCTTCGTTTTGGTCAGATTTCTCTTCGAGAAATGACCCCAATAAGTAAAAGGGAACAATTTTATATGTTCCCTTTTGCCATTCATTAATTATTTAATTTTTCTAGCTTTACACCGGTCTCATGTCCATTTAAGTCTTGTTTTTCAAAGCTCTCATCTGAGACTCTTTCAACGCTTTTAGCTAACGTTTCTTCCATAATGTAATCTTTATGGACTTCTACTGAATTTGCTATTTCATCATCGCCATCGAAGAAAATCTTAATATTGTCCATCATTTCATAGCCGTTATTCTTTCTAAGCTGTTGAATCTTAGAAATAAACTCCCTAGCAAAACCTTCGTTAATTAATTCTTCACTTAGAGTTGTATCTAAGATAACAAATAGGTTATTTTCCATTTCTACCGTAAAGCCTTCTTTAGCTGCAATATTTATCATTACAAATTCACTTGTAACTTCAAAATCTTCGCCATTTAAATCTATTACTATTGACTCACTATTTTCTAATTTAGGTGCTGCTACTGAAGCATCTAGTGCAGCTAAGGCACCACCAAAAGCTTTTATATTCTTACCAAGCTTTGGTCCAGCAACTCTGAAGTTAGGCTTCAAGCTAAAATTCATAAACTCCTTTAAATCCTTAGCAAATACTACTTCTTTTACATTTAGTTCTTCCTTTACTAGCGGAACTAAATCAGATACAATCTCTTCGAATTTACCATCCACAAGGACTTTTTGAATAGGCTGACGAACTTTGATTCTAACCACTTCTCTAGAAGCTCTACCAAGCTTAACAAGGTTTCTAACAAGATCCATCTTTTCTTCAAGCTTAATATCCACAAGCTTCTCATTTGAAACTGGATAATCACTAACATGAACTGATAGATCTCCAGTTAAATTCTTATATATTTCCTCTGACAAATATGGAGCAAATGGAGCAACCATTTGGCTTATACCTACTAATATTTCATAGGTAGTATTGTAAACTGCTTTCTTATCATTTGTCAGCTCAGTAGCCCAGAAACGTCTACGTGAACGTCTTATATACCAATTTGAAAGGTCTTCATTAACAAATTCTTGTATCTTTCTAACAGCCTTTGTCAAATCAAACACTTCTAAGTCTCCTGAAACAGACTTTAAAAGACTGTTATATTTTGATAAAACCCATCTATCTATTTGCGGTCTGTCTTTGTATTCAACAAAGAATTCCTTTGGATCTATCCCATCAGTATTTGCATATAGTACAAAGAAATTATAAACATTTTTAATTGTACTAAAAAATTTACTTTGAACTTCCTTTAAACCCTCTTCATCAAATTTAGTCGGAGTCCAAGCAGGTGAAACGTAAAGTAGGTACCATCTAAGGGCATCTGCACCATATTTATCAAACAGCGCGAATGGATCTGCTGTATTCCCTCTAGATTTCGACATTTTCCTACCCTCTTTATCCAAAATAAGGTCGTTTACTAAAACTCGCTTATATGAGGATTTTCCTGTAACAAATGTAGAAATTGCTAATAGAGAGTAGAACCATCCCCTGGTCTGGTCTATACCTTCGCATATAAAGTCTGCAGGGTATAACTCGTCAAAGAATTTTTCGCTATTTTCAAATGGATAATGATGTTGAGCAAAAGGCATTGATCCACTATCAAACCAACAGTCAATAACTTCCTTAACCCTTGTCATAGTGCTCGAACATTTTTCACACTTAATATGAATGTCATCCACATACGGTCTGTGCAGTTCGATACTTTCATCTATATCTTCTATTGCTTTTTCAGCTAGTTCTTTTCTTGATCCCACACTGGCAGTATGATTGCACTCATCACATCTCCAGATATTTAGTGGAGTTCCCCAATATCTACTTCTTGATATAGCCCAATCATTTAGATTCTCAAGCCAGTTTCCAAAACGCTTTTGTCCAACGTAGCCGGGATACCACTCGATACCGTTGTTATTTTCAATAAGTTTATCTTTCAATTTAGTCATTTCAATATACCAGCTTGGTTTAGCATAGTATAAAAGAGGAGTCTTACATCTCCAGCAATGTGGATAATTATGTGCAACCTTTTGTTTTTTGTAAAGCTTACCTTCGTTATAGAGCCATTTAATAATCTCTACATCGGCATCCATAACAAACATGCCTTCCCAAGGAGTAGTCGTGTACTTTCCTTCTTCACTTACAGGTTGAAGCACAGGTAAGTCATATCTCTTACCAGTATTGTAGTCATCTTCTCCAAAGGCTGGAGCCGAGTGAACTATACCAGTACCATCTTCAGTAGTAACGTAATCAGCAAGGGTTACAAAGAAAGCTTTTTTCTCCGCCTTTACAAATGGCATAAGCTGCTCATATTCCATATATTCTAGGTCTTTACCCTTACATTCTTCTAATAATTCATATTCCCCTTCTACAACAGTACTTGCTAAATCCTTTGCTACATAGTAGATGTCTCCATTATCAGCCTTAACCTTTACATAAATCACTTTAGGATTAACTGTAAGAGAAACGTTTGAAGCCAGGGTCCATGGAGTAGTTGTCCAAGCAAGGAAGTATTCATTTTCCTTGTCCTTAACTCTAAACTTTGCAATAACAGTATTACTCTTAATCTCTTGATAACCTTGAGCAACCTCATGGCTTGCAAGGCCTGTTCCACATCTACTGCAATAAGGAAGGATTTTATGACCTTCATACATATATCCTTCTTTATTGAACTTGTCTAAAATCCACCATACACTTTCAATATAATTGTTATCAAGAGTAATATACGGATTTTCAAGGTCAATAGCGTAAGCCATACGCTTTGTCATTTCCCTCCATAGTCCTTCATACTTGAAAACAGATTCTCTACATTTCTCATTGAATTTATCAAGACCATACGCTTCTATGTCCTGCTTATTCTTAAGATTTAGCTGTTTTTCAACCTCGATTTCAACAGGTAATCCATGGGTATCCCATCCTGCTTTTCTCTTCACCTGATAACCCTGCATAGTTTTATATCTACAAACCGAATCCTTTAGGGTTCTGGATATAACGTGGTGAATACCTGGTCTTCCATTGGCTGTAGGAGGTCCCTCATAAAATACAAAGGATTTTCTTCCTTCTCTAGTTTCTACACACTTTTCAAGAATATCTATTTCATCCCAAAAGTCAGATACTCTTTTTTCATTTTCGCTAGTAGATAAATTTGATAATTCTTCAAACTTTTTCATCACTTCACCCTTCCTTATATTAGTTAACTCATAAACATGAAAAAAGTCTTTTATAAATATTTTAAAACATAACGGAAATTATTTTTTTCCATACTCTTAATATGTTCATAATTTCCTATGTATCAAAAAATCCCTAAGTCAATAGACTTAGGGACGGATATTTCCGCGGTACCACCCAAATTATAGGGAAAACCTATCACTCATCATTTTTAACGTATTTATACGAGATATCTTACTTTAGTTTCAGATATCTGGCTTAAAGGTGATTTTCACAAGGATGTAAGTTAATGATCTTCCAGTCTAGGATCATCTCTCTTAGGTTTCAATTATATACCTTAAAACTCCATTCCAAGCTACTGTCCTTCTCATAGCCCTTAACTTTATTCAATTGCAGTATTCTAAAAAACTTTTGATTCCTTTAATGCTCTATATACTTTACTACTAATATATAATACATTAAAAAATCATAATTTGTCAAAAATTTTTTTGAGATTTATTCAAAATTCATTAAATATTTTTGCCAATTTCTCACTTTTCTATACATATTCGCTTTAATGCTAATTTTTTAGGCCTTATACTATTTTTCATTGTTCTGTCTATATGCTACTTTATATAGCTTTCTATTATTTAATGTCCAAACTTTATCAGAAAAGCCCCTTGACTTAACATTTTCTAATGTTTTTTTCATGTCGAACATCCTAGCATCAATCACATCTAAATAATGTAAAATTTCTGCCTCTGGAATCATTGGTCTCTTAGGACTTCCAAACTCCGGTTCATAATGATGAGAAAGAACCATATGCTGAATTAAAGTTGTTATTTCCTTATCGGCACCCACTTTATCAGAAACCTTTTCAATATTTTTTATTCCTTGAATTATATGCCCCAAGAGTTCACCATCGCTAGTATATGATGAAACTATTCCAAGTTCATTAGAATCCATTTCATCAAGCTTTGCCATGTCATGAAGTATTACCCCGCCAAACAATAGGTCTTTATCTAGAAAAGTATATATTTCACAGATTCTTTCGGCCATTGTGAGCATGGTTAAAGTATGATAGAGCAACCCACCATGTATTGCATGATGATTTGATTTTGCTGCGGGATAGAACATCAGCCTATCTTTACCTTCTTTAAACATGTAACTTACGATGTTATATATGTCCTTATTATTCATGGCTTCAATATAGCCTAATATCTTTTCATACATTGTTTCCGATTCTTCCGGTGCCGTAGGTACATAATCTTCTAGTGATATGTAATCTTCATCATCAGAAAGCCTTATCCTCATAATTTTAAGTTGAAGCTTATTTTGCCATTCTGATACATTTCCCCTAGCCTTTACAAGTGTCCCCTCAACAAACGCATTTTCATCTTCCTTTTTACAGTCCCATAGCTTCGCATTAATTTCACCAGTTTTATCGGCTAAATTGAAATCAAGAAATGTTTTATTGTTACTTGATGTCTTTACAGTCACAGCCTTTATAAGATAGAAGCCCTCAATGTTATCCCCTACTCTAAAGTCACTAATTTTCATGTACATAAATATCTCCTCTGCATTTTATTTGCTGTCAGTTTCTATGTATTTTATACATAGAAAAATCGCAATAAATCTTTTACATGCTGATTCGTTGGATATTCAAAAATCAAAATGTAGATTTATAAGTGCGTTCTATATAGCAAAAATTTTCAATGAAACAAGTATATCATAATTAAACTGCTATACCTCTAAAATTGTTTGCATTAATTATAACATTTATGAGTAAATATCGGAGAACTCAATATTAATTATTTCAATCAAGTTACTCTCCATTTCATTTTTACTTTTCTCTCTTATGATAGTTGAATTATCTTCTAAAGTCTTTATTGGCAGCTCAATGACAAATTCACTGCCCTTGCCATACTCACTATTCACATTTATACTTCCCCCATGCAATTCAATCAGGGATTTTACCAAAGATAGTCCTATACCACTTCCTTCATGGTTTCTTGTAAAGGACTTATCAACCTGCCTAAAATGCTCAAAAATATATTTTAATTCATCCTTTGGTATTCCTATCCCCGTGTCCTTAACTGATATAATTATACTCTTTCCCTTATCAATCATATCTACAAATATGCTTCCATCAGGCTCAGTAAACTTAATAGCATTCGAAAGGAGATTGAGCATTATTCGTTCAATTTTGTCTGGATCACAGGCAACAGTTTTTTCCTCAACATCTGTATCAAAAACAAGTTGTAATTTTTTTTGCTCGACATACCCTGCTACCGAAAGAGTTATTTCTTCAACAACATTTACTATATTATGATTTTGTAAACTAAGCTCATAAAAACCAGCATCAATCTTAGTAATATCAATTAAATTGTTTACCAATCTCAATAATCTATAGCAATTTTGTTTTAAGACCTTTATCCGATTTTCTAACTTTTCTTCTCTACTCTGTAACGATTTTTCTTTAAGATATAGGGTTAATATTTGAATAGTTCCTAATATTACGTTAAGGGGGGTCCTTAATTCATGGGAGAGATTTGCAAAAAATTGTGTTTTTAGCTTATCAAACTCAATTGCATCATTAAACAGTTTAATATACTTTTCAGCCTTTCTACGATCAGATAAATCTCTCATTAAAATAAGGGTTGCTTTCTTATTACTATAATCAAAAACTGTCGATGCAATTTCTGCATCCAGAACAGTATTGTCAGATTTTCTAATTATTTTAACCTCATCAAAACTACTAAAATTATTTATTTCATCTTTCAAATTTTCCATTGTCAAAGTCTTGTTTTCACTTGGATGGAAATCTACAAACTTCAAGATGTCTTTCCCAATAAAGTTGTGTCTATTTTCTCCACCTAAAAAGCTAATAGCAGCATTATTAATATAAAGGATTCTTCCATCCTTCTGTAATATAATAGGATCAGGTAATAGTTCTACTAATCTTCTATTGCGTTCTTCACTTTCCCTTAAGAATTTTTCTGTCCATTTTCTATTAGTAATATCCCTAACAATAGAAAGTATTACATCTTCTCCAAAAAGTTTAAACTTATGAGAATTAACTTCTACTGGGATTTTATCTCCATGTTTTGAAACATGTACTGATTCAAAGGTAGCATGCCCTTCTTTAATTATTTTTCCGATTTTTTTCAATATATCATCGTAATCTTCGGGAGCCCTAAGATCCATTATTGTCATATTCATAAATTTTTCTTTACTATAACCATACATCTTACAAGCCATATCATTAACTTCTCTAAAATTAGCAACAGTGCCATCATTATTTAAATTACATAACCAAATAGCATCCTTAGCTTTATTAAATAGTTCTTTAAATTTTTTCTCATTTTCATCTAAAGCACTTAAAATCTTCTTCATCTTAGTTAAATCATGTACGATAAAATATAGTAGATCTTTGTCATTGAAATTTACTTGATTACAATGAACCTCAACAAATCTTGTTTCATCGTTAGCTAATCGTTGATTTAAATAAAAGCGATTCTTTTTACCTTCAACAGCAGTCTTTATAACCTTTATTATTTTTTCATTACTGTTTAATATATTTAGCTTTGAAATATTCATGTTGACTAATCTTTCTTTGCTATATCTATAAAACAAACATGCCGCATTGTTTGCATCTATTATTTTACCGTTGTTAGGATCTATTAAAAGTATAACAAAGTGATTAGTTTCAAACATATTACGATAGAGTTTTTCTTTTTCTAAAATTATTTCTTGAACCCTTTTTCTTTCACTAATCTCCCTTAAAACTGCGCATGATACAGGATCTCCACCCGTTGGTAGCCGTGTAATAGTTACTTCTACTGACATACTTTGCCCATCTTTTCTTTGAATTATCCAATCAAAAACAAGCTTTTCATGGCCATCATTCATCGCTTCTTTATGCCTTGAATAAAGCATATCCTTATCCATTTTTTCAGAAGTTTTTTCAAATGCAATTGACCCTATTAGGTCCTTTTTAGAAGTATATCCAAACATCTTCACCGCCGAATTATTACATTCAATAATTCTTCCATTTTTAATGAAAATATAACTTTCTTTAGAATTTTCAAAAAACAATTTGCATATGAAACTTTTCTCGCCCCCGAAAACACCGTTATTTAAATAGTTAATTTTGTCTTCTAATTCTCTAATTCTCTGATCTTTTTTTCGTAGTTCTTCAAGTATCTCCCCTTTTGTTTTTCCTACCACCTGAAAGCTCCCCCTTAAACCAACGCATCAAACTCCAAAATTTTAAATATTTCCTTTTAACTCAGATTATTCATAGAAAGTTTGAAATGGTGCAAGTAGTTTTGATTTTTAAGGCTTTCATTAAATTTAAAGGCATACCAGAACGGTACATCGAGAATTTAATGGATGTCTTAAAATCTAAAGGACGCAGCAGAATTTTAAATTTTCTATGAATAATCTGGGTTTAATTTATTATTCCACATTTTCTATATAATTCCTACCATAAAATACCACAAATTTTATAATTTTTTTTATTACAAATATAATTGATTGATAAATGCCTTATATATATTTGGATATACTATAAACAGCCTGAGAATTTTCTTGAAATCATGGAACTTATAGGGAGTGAACTACATTGAAGGTAAGTGGTGTAAAGAAAGTAGTTTATAACAATGATATGGTTGAAGTTTTCATCGGAGTTGAATTAGAACCAGATACTCTTAGCAGTTGGGAACTCGAGGACCCTTATGCCTTGGTAATATACAATTCCTTAGAGAAATTTCAACTTGATCATATAGAGCTCATTGACAATGGTATGAAGGTTCATGGTTACGAATTCACAGTAGAAGAGGAGGATGAAATTTCTAATTTTCTAAAGGAAGAATTGTCGAAACGAAATCATTGAATTAGAACACTAATCCGGATTATACATAGAAAATTCTAAACTCTACTGCATATTTTTGCTTCTAAGGCCTCCATGAAATTCTCGATGTACCATCTGGGTATGCCTTCGAACTTGATGAAAGCCTTAGAATTCAAATTACTTGCACCTTTTCAAGCTTTCCATGAATAATCCGGGATTAATTATTTTTCCAACTCATTTTGACAAAAGTTTTGAAAACAAGAGCAAAATATGTTATAATCTTACAGATATTGTATTATTTAATAACCTATACATTGGCTGATTTTCTTTTCATATATATTGACCTTCTAATAGAGTGATCAAATTAAAATTCTCATTATGAACTAAATTTCAAATTAGTATGTCTCTATAGAATTTTAAAATTTCTACAAATTATGTCATATTTCCTTATAATTTTGTTGGGACTTTTGTAACATTTTATTTTTTTGTATGTAAATTTTATTTTTTGACAATTTGCGACATGAAAAATGGGTATAATTAAAATATACTTCAATACCAAAGGATGATGTATATGACTTTAGCAAATTCTTACGACAACTTAAGTGCTTTAGAAAAGAAAATAAGGTCTCTTAGGTCTAGGATGCACGAACTTATTGAAACTAAAGGAGATATAAGTGCTCCTGAGATAATTGAGATTAGTCAAATACTTGATAAGGTATTAGTACAATATCTAAAGCAGAAATCCTTTGAATAATATGGTTTCCACTTTTACACTACTAATTAATAACAGATCTATCTACTCGCGCTAATTAATATAATAAACAATTAGATTAATTATGTGAGTATGATCAAGTATTTGACTGTATTTATAATTAACATTTGAGCTCTATAACGCAACTTCTCTTTTGTAAACTTATATCTTTATGCAAAAGACTTTTAGTCTTTTTTCAACCGAAAAATCTCTTTTATTCACATCTAGTTTTCTTCTGCTTCAAAATTTCACAGTCTAAATTATCTGAATCTTTATGAATTTCACGGACGACAAACCATACCACTAAGATAATTCCTTTAAGGACACTACTTAAACTGATACTCCACCAAACTCCATTTAAACCTAGCAGTTCAGATCTTGAAAGAATCAACGCAGCTGGGACTCTTAAACCTGTAAAAACAATGCTAACGACAGATGGCGGTAGTGTTCTTCCCAAACCATTAAATGCTCCAGAAGTGGCTATTTCAAGACACATAAAAAGTTGAGATAACCCTAATATCCTCAAATATACAACTCCATATGCAATGGCTTCTTCTTCAGGAATAAATAGGGCAAATATTGGCCCCGCACAAAGGATTAATAGTAATGATGTAGCAAGTCCAATAACTGTCATAATTCCCAAAGCAGTGAAATACCCTTTTTGGACACGTTTCCATTTCCCTGCCCCATAGTTTTGTCCAACAAATGCACTAAGTGCTGTTGCAAATCCGTGGGCTGTCATCCATGAAATAGATTCTATTTGTGATCCTACCTTCTGCACAGCAATAGGCAGGGGTCCCCAACTCGCAATAATTCTGGCTATAAACATAGCAAAAATTGTAAACATACCGCTTTGTAGAGCAGCTGGATAACCTATTTTAACAATTCTTTTTATATAAGTCACGCTAGGTGATACGAAAAATTTTAAATCCGACATAACAGATGCGTCTCTTTTTATATACAATAAGAAAGCTATAGTTACTATCATCTGAGCTATTACAGTTGCTATAGCTGCCCCTTTAACTCCCATCGCGGGCAAGGGCCCAACTCCAAATATTAGTAAAGGATCTAATATTATGTTAGCTAATAGTCCAATAGAGTTAATTAAAAAAGGCGGCCTACTTTTCCCGGCTCCGTTAAAAATACCAGATAGTACCGGATTAGCAAAGAAAAATATCGTTCCCAGAGCCGCAATGCTTAGATAATCTATCGACATTTCTACTACATATGAATCCCCTATATTAAAGAAATTAATTAACGGCCTTCGTAGCAATATAAGAAACACTCCATAACATATAGCTATTGCAAGGTTTAACTGTATGGCACTTTGGGCATAATTCCTAGCTTCTTTTGTATCTTCTTTTCCAATGGATTGTGCAACTCCAACTTCAGCACCGATTTGTGATATCCTGATAAAAGCCATTGCCAGCCAAAGGAAAAAGCCAGCTGTGCCAACTGCCGCAACAGCTTTACTACCGACACGTCCAATCCAAATCATATCTACCATGTTATAGGCCATTTGCAAAAATGATGTTCCCATTATAGGAATTGCTAACTTTACTAGTTCTTTAAATATATTGCCTTGTGTTAATGAATTTTCTTGTCTCATTTCTATCCCAACTCTTTATTTATTTGTTACCTAAGCTATGCAAGAATACTTATCTTAGGCCGATTCTTCTTCTACAAGACTGTCAAAACCTACGCCCTTACCCCAAACAGAAATAACAGGAAGAACATCTACAAAGGCGTTAGGATCGGTATCAACAATAAATCTTTTTATCAGCATGGCTTCTCGAGGAGAACAAATGGATATAATTTTTTGCTTATTTTGATTCGTATATCCGCCTTTTATTTCATAAGCGCTAATACCTCTTTTTATTGAGTTAAGGATATAACCCTGGATAGCTTCGTTTTCATCACTTATAATCTCTATTTTAACCTTCTTTGATCCAAATCCAAATAGTATTGTATCAAAGGCTTTCGTAAATACTACTTGAGTTAAGATTGCATATAATGCAATCCTACGGTCATATATAAATGCTGATAGAGTTATAATTACCAAGTCTATTCCAAGTAATATTTGGCTAAGACTCATAAATGGAAACATCCTTCGATGAATTATCTTCGCAATTGTATCGGTTCCACCCATAGAGAACCCTCTCTTCAATATAAGCCCACAACCGGCTCCAGCTATTATCCCATAATAAACCGAAGCTAGTATCATGTCATCTTCAATAAAATCAAAATTTAAACCTTCAAAAACTATCAACATCGAAGGAAAAAGTAAGGATAACAGTATGATCTTTACTGCTTCTCTTTTTCCCAACAACATTCTTGAAGCTATAAGAATCAATAATGATAAAGCATAATATACATAGGTATATTTTATATTTATTAATTTATCTACAATTACTGAAATCCCCGTTACTCCTCCGGTTACTAATCCATTAGGCTGAAGTATAGATGTAATTGCAAAGGCAAGCAATGTACAACCTAATGACAAAAATACCAAATCAACTCCAAACATTTTATACTGATCTTTTTTAAACAAGTTCCTTACCCCTTTCTCTTTTTTCTTTTTTTTCTTTTTCTGTAATAGTATAACTTATTATATGCTTCGTGAATAGTTTTTTAAGGTTAAAATTTTGTAAAATAAAAAAAGCGATTAAATCGCTTTTTTTGTGGGAGATGCAAAGTGCGTAGCTCGTGATTAAACACTTGAAAATCATCTGTACTTTTTTATCTACATCGCAGAACTTTTTTCCTTTTCTAAGTTTTTAAATGCCATAGAAAGCATCAATTTTATACGGTTTAGCTGGTTAACCTCACTGGCGCCTGGATCGTAATCTATAGCAGCAATATTAGCCAGAGGATAATTTCTTCTAAGCTCTTTTATCATTCCCTTTCCCGTTATGTGATTAGGTAAACATGCAAAGGGCTGCAAGCACACTATATTATCAATCCCATCTTTTATGAGCTCAACCATCTCTCCCGTTAGCAACCATCCTTCACCAGTTTGATTTCCTAGGTCTAGATGTCTTGCTGCTCCCCTTGCAACCTCATCTATATGCTTAGGGGCTTCAAATCGTTTACTATGGCGTAAGGCTTCTTTCATTTCCTTCCTATAGGCTTCAATGATTTTTATAGCTGCGCTGCTGGTAATCATTTTACCCAGGCTCCCTGAAAGTTCTCGATATTTCACCTTGCTGTTGTATGCACAGTATAATAGAAAGTCTATTAGATCAGGTACTACAGCCTCGGCCCCTTCTCTTTCTAATAATTCTACAATATCGTTATTTGCTGTGGGATGGAACTTAACTAGTATCTCTCCCACTACTCCAACCCTCGGCTTAACTAAATCTTCTTGAATTTCAAGATTATCAAAGTCCTGCACTATTCTATGTATATTCTCGGTAAAATCCTTTGTCTTTCCTGAGATTAATGATTTCTGACACCCGTCTACCCAGTACTCGTATAGTCTGTTTGCGGAGCCTTGGACCTTTTCATAGGGCCTTACTCTATAGAGAACCCTCATAAGCAGGTCCCCATAGACTAGCCCCCGGAGAAGATTATCTAACATTGGTATTGTTATCTTAAATCCCGGGTTCTTTTCTAATCCACTTACGTTAAGTGAGATAACGGGTATATGCTCAAGTCCTGTATCCTTAAGGGCCTTTCTTAAAAAGGCTATATAGTTTGTAGCTCGACATCCTCCACCTGTTTGGGTGATTAGTATCGATGTATTACCCAGGTCATATTTACCGGATTTTAACGCCTTCATTAGCTGACCTACTACTACTATTGCAGGGTAGCAAGCATCGTTATTAACATATCTCAATCCCTCATCGATTGCATTTTTGTCAACGGAAGGTAAAATCTCCACGTTGTATCCAGCCTTTTTAAATCCAGTCTTGAAAAACTGAAAATGTATTGGCGACATCTGAGGAGCCAATATTGTGTGAGTTTTCTTCATTTTCTTTGTGAATATTTTTCTTTCTGAATCCGATTGCAACTGTGGTAAGGAGGTTATTTTATGCCTTTCATTTATAGCGGCTATTAAGGATCTTATACGGATTCTAGCTGCCCCGATGTTACTAATCTCGTCTATCTTTATTAGAGTGTAAGTTTTTCTGCCTTTTTCTAATATTTCTTTTATCTGATCAATGGTTACTGCATCTAGACCACATCCAAAGGAGTTGAGCTGAATGAGTTCTAGCTTTTTCTTTCCAGCTACAAATGTGGCTGCGGAGTACATTCTAGAGTGATACACCCATTGGTCAATAACCCTTAGTGGCCTTTCTACCTTAGCCAGATGTCTTACTGAATCCTCGGATAAAACTGCAAAACCATAGGATTTAATCATTTCTGGAATTCCATGGTTTATTTCGGGGTCAATATGGTATGGCCTTCCAGCAAGTACTATGGCCTTTATGCCTTTATCTTCTATGTACCTTAGGGTTTCTTCTCCCTTTTTCCTTACATCTTCTTTGTATCTTTCAAGCTCTTCATAGGCATTTTGGGCTGCTTTACTTATTTCTTTCTTCGATATTCCTTCTACCCATAATTCCTCATTGAGTCTTTTTATCATCTTTTTTGGGTTATCTATCGGTAAAAATGGATGCAATAGTTTTACATTATTAGTCCTAAGTATGTCTATATTTGCTTTAATGGTCTGGGGGTAGGAAGTTACCACAGGGCAGTTATAATGATTTCCCGACTCTTTATCCTCTTTTATGTTAAATGGAACGCAAGGATAGAAGATTTTATCTACTCCCTTTTTAACTAGGTTAATAATATGACCATGCACAATCTTTCCAGGATAGCATACCGATTCTGAAGGTATTGTCTCCATACCTAGTTCATATATTTCTTTAGATGACCGTCCCGAGATTACCACTCTATATCCAAGCTCTGTAAAGAATGTAAACCAGAAGGGATAGTCCTCATAGATATTTAATACCCTAGGTATCCCTATTGTTCCCCTCGTAGCATTTTCTTTAGATAATGGTTTGTAATCAAATACCCTTTTATACTTATATTCATAGAGGTTTGGTATGTCATTTTTTATAATCTCCCTGCCTTCTCCTCGTTCACATCTGTTACCTGAAACAAATTTGTCACCATCTGAGAAGTGCTTTATGGTAAGCAAACAATTATTACCGCAAAGACCACATCTCTTCATTGATGTTTCCATTTTAAATTTCGCTATTTCTTCGTCCTTCAGAAGCTTCGATATATTTCCTTTTCTGTAGCGATTCTTGGCTATAATGGATGCACCAAAGGCCCCCATTATTCCTGCTATATCCGGCCTCACTACTTCTCTTCCTATTATATTCTCCATTGCTCTTAGTACAGCATCGTTATAGAAAGTTCCACCTTGAACAACTATTTTTCCCCCTAATTCTTCAGCACTTCTAAGTCTAATAACCTTAAATAGGGCATTCTTAATAACGGAAATTGATATACCTGCTGAAATGTCTTCTATATCAGCCCCTTCCTTCTGGGCCTGCTTTACTTTAGAGTTCATAAAGACCGTACATCTAGTTCCTAGGTCTACAGGAAGCTTAGATTTAATACCTGCCTCTGCAAAGCTTTTAACTTCCATGTTTAGGGATTTCGCAAAGGTCTCAATAAATGAGCCGCATCCCGATGAGCAGGCTTCATTTAACATGATAGAATCTATTACACCATCGGTAATCCTTAAACTTTTCATATCCTGTCCCCCGATATCTAGGACAAATTCAACGCCGGGAAGAAAAAAATCAGCGGCTTTATAGTGGGCTACGGTCTCAATTTCTCCAATATCTACCCTTAGAGCAGCCTTTATTAGATGCTCTCCGTAGCCGGTTACTGCGGAGTTTACTATTTTTATGTTATCATTCAATTTATCATATAGATTCTTTAGAGCTTCCATAGTGGATTCCAGAGGACTTCCCATATTGCTACCATAGTAGGAATAAAGTAGTCCCCCATCTTTATCTATTAAAGCCAGCTTCGTTGTGGTTGAGCCAGCATCGACACCGAGAAAGGCATCTCCAGAATAGTCTTCTATTGCTACTCTTCTTACCTTATATTTATTGTGTCTTTCCCTGAACTTAATATATTCTCTATAATCATCAAATAATGGCTTTATCCCATTATTCTCCCTATTATTTAGTTCACTAATTCCAGGTACACTTTCGTAAAGACATTCAAAGGGAATTGGCTCTTCACCCCTAGAGGACAGGGCAGCTCCTATTGCAACAAAGTACTGGGAATTACTCGGAAAAATAACATTGCTATCTTTAAGTCTTAGTGTTTCTATAAAGCGTTTCCTGAGCTCAGACATAAAATGCAAGGGACCCCCTAAAAAAGCCACATTTCCCCTAATACATCTTCCCTGAGCTAGGCCCCCTATACTTTGGTTAACTACGGCTTGAAGTATTGATGCGGCTATATCCTCCTTAGCTGCACCTTCATTTAACAGGGGTTGAACATCTGTCTTTGCAAATACTCCACATCTCGATGCAATTGGATAAATAGTCTTATGTCCTTTTGCCAATTCATTAAGTCCCGATGCATCGGTCTGCAGCAGCGATGCCATTTGGTCAATAAAGGCTCCAGTTCCTCCGGCACAGGTTCCGTTCATTCTTTGCTCAATAGAATCCCCTAAGTATGTAATTTTTGCATCTTCTCCACCCAGTTCTATTGCTACATCAGTATTTGGAATAATATTTTCAATTGCATTTGTACATGACATTACTTCCTGGATAAATGGCACCTTAAGTCTCTCTGATATATTAAATCCAGCAGAGCCTGTAATCATCATGGTAACTAGGTTTTTTTGAAGTATTTCTTTTGCACTTTCAATCATAGATACTACAGTATTTTTTATATCTGAAAAATGTCTGTCATATTTTTTATAGAGGACATTCCCTTCCTCATCTAAAATAGCCATTTTTACAGTAGTTGAACCAACATCTAGACCAACATTCAAAACCTTGCCCATCTATAATCCCCCTTATAACGTAATACAACATTCTTTCTTAATAAAACCTAGCTTGCACTTAGCTGATACACTTGTGTATAAGGACAATAATGCCAAAATCAAAGATGTCTATGTTACTTCACTTGAGGAAATTGCATAATTACCATCCCAAACAACTAACTAATTCATATAGTCTTAATTGCCCTAGAGCCATACCACCAAAATATGCTCTATTTTAAATTATTAAATTAAGGATGATATCCTCATATGCAATTGTGCCGAGTTAGAATTATGCAATTTCCTCAGTTAATATTTCATTTTCAATTAACCTTTTAAATCCTAAATCCCCTTTTTTTACTTTAATAATTATTTGTACCCTTCATTAATACGTTTAATCAGATTATTCTTAAAAACGGTTTCAAAAACAAACAAGCTCATATACTAATTAATATTTCAATTCTATTAACTTTAGGATAGTTTTTTTATATCTATAAAAATTTTTACAGTTTCAAATTGATTTATATACAATCCTGTAGTTTTTTGTATTTTCTATTTTCAAGAAGTAATTCCCCTAGCAAAGGTATTGACAAAATCTTTAATACAAGTGTTTACTTCTACATTGGTATCGTAGACCTTGAAAATCATGAAACCAGCAAAAATCCCAAAGTTACCTGACAGAAAGTTAATAGCAAATACCTCGGGATTATTTTTTACAATACCCAGATCGTTCATTTTAGTAAAGTATTTAATTAGAAATTTTTTAAACTCCTTTGGAAATTTTTTCAATGGAAAGTCAAGATCACATACGGAGTCATTACTTTTAAATTGCATTAGTATTGTTTTTTTATTTTCAATTAGAGCCTCTTGATAAGCTAAACTTATTTTCATAAGATCTTTCTCTAAATCCCATTTCAACTCTTCATTGAATACTTGCTTTATTTTGGGCGAAAATATATATCTATCAACGGCCTTCTCATATAGATTTTGTTTGTTTTGAAAATGACGAAATACTGTCATTTCACTAAAACCAGCTCTTTTTGCAATTTCCTTTGTAGTAACATCCTTGTATCCTTTTTCTGAAAAAAGATTCATGGCTGCCTCTAATATTTTTTCAGTTGTACTTATTTTATTCACTAAATCCCTCCCAACGAATGTTAGTGATAACTAACATAATAATTATATCATTTTTAGCATTTATTTACAATTAAACCTATGTTAGCCTAAGATTAAAATATGTACAAAAAAACACCTTCAGCTTTTCACATTGCTGAAGGTGTTATCTTTATATTTATTCGATTATTCTAATCTCAGATTGTTTCATTTTGCCAGGATAGGTTTTATACACTTGATTCATGTTCTTGCAGATCATCTTGTCCATCCTTGAAGCCACAAATTTGATTGGCTTCACCGGCTTTAAATATAGCTACTTTTGCCATTAATGGTCCTATTAATTCATATACAACTGTTGCTGCCAATATAACTGTTCTTACTCTCGTTCCGAATGGAGCAGGTAGAGTGCTTTCAGCAACCATTGCAAGTCCAATAGCCACACCAGCCTGAGGTATTAAAGTAAATCCTAAGTATTTTTGAACAGTCTTAGGTGCGTTTGCAACTCTTCCTCCAACATAGGAACCTACAATCTTACCTATCATTCTAACAACAATATAACCTACACCTACCATTCCAACGTCCTTAACTAATACTAAATCTAATTCAACACCAGCCAGTGTAAAAAACGCAATATATATTGGTGGCGTAAAGTTTTCTACACGATGTAGTACTCTAATATTTTTTATATGAGGTACAACATTACAAACAGTCCCACCTAAAATCATACAAAGTAATATTGGAGAAGCATGAAATCTATGGGAAAGACCAACTCCTATAAATAAAACAGATACAACGATTGCAATTAGTAACTCCTCTTCTTGCATTTTCTTGATAATTATACCTAATATAACACCTAACCCAATTCCAATTACTATTGATACAAATATTTCTTCTAAAGGCATCAAAATCATATGTGTCACAGACAAATGCGCCCCTGCACTTGAAAGAGCTGTTGCCACAGCTGCACAAATACCAAAGATTACAATACCCAAAGCATCGTCTAGGGCAACAAGGGGAAGCAATGTATCAACCACTGGACCCTTTGCCCTATATTGTTTTACGATCATCAGTATAGGTCCTGGCGCAGTTGCTGTTGCAATAGCACCCAATATTATACTAAAGGGAACTGGCTGTTTGAATATATATATCATAGCCAAATCCACAAGTACAACAGCTCCTATGGCTTGGAAAATAGTTATTATTACAACGCTTTTGCCTGTTTTCTTAAGATTGTTGAAATTAAATTCGCATCCGATTGAATATGCGATAAAACTAAGAGCAATTTCAGATATTATGGTCATCTTTGAAGTTTCAACATGAGGCACCAACCCTAATATACTTGGCCCTATAATTACTCCACCTATTAAATACCCTGTAATGTGGGGAAGTTTAAAATATGATGCTACCTTCCCCATAATTAGACCTGAAGTTATGATGACTCCAACATAAAATAGAATATGCATTACCAGGACTCCTTTTTTCTAATTTAGAATTAGTTCGATAATTTATATTATATAAAAAATTCTGAACTTTTTCAAAAGGTTTTAATAATATTTTTCTTGATACACCCTAATTTGAATTTTAAGATTCTCTAAAAATATTACTTTTCCTTATTTGCACATTCTTAACCCTAGAAGACTTTGTCAGCCTTCCTTGGTTTTTATATTTTAAATTTCTTTATTTCATCATTAAGCTCACGGGAAAGCTCATTTAGTCTCTCAGCTGCCATAGCTACTTCTTCAACGGCCATAGTTTGCTGTTGCATAGAAGCACTAACCTCTTCTGATGATGCGGCTGTTTCTTCAGATACTATTAAAATCTTCTGTATGGCTGCAACTATTTCATCCTTTTCCTTATTCATCATTTTAACAAATTCTCCGATTGAACCAATCTTTTCTGAAATACTACCAATGGATTTGGATACGGCATCAAAAGAGCTATTTACTTCATTAACCGCTTCTGATTGTTCTAGGGATCTTTCCTTGACTTCCTTCATTATATCTACTGTGTTATCACTATCGTTTTGAATATTTATTACTATATCCTTTATCTCATCGGCAGCATCCCTTGAATCCTCTGCGAGCTTTCTAATTTCGTCGGCAACAACTGCAAATCCCTTGCCGTGCTCTCCTGCCCTTGCGGCTTCTATTGATGCATTTAGGGCCAAAAGGTTTGTCTGTTCAGAGATAGAACTTATGGTCTCTAGTATGTCTCCTATGTGTTTTGTCTTATCATCTAGCTCAATAATAGCATCCTCAATCTTTGAAGTAGCTTCATCATTCTGCTTAGTTTTTTCCTGCAGTTCCTTCATCATATTAACACCATATACATTTGCCTTATCCACTTTATTTACTGAACATATCATATCCTCAGTATTCTTTGTAAGCTTATTAAAATTTTCAGCAAGATGCGCTGTTAAAGCTGCTCCCTTCTCGGATTGTAAAGCTTGATCAGTAGCGCCCTTAGCTATATCTTCTACTGTCCTTGACACTTCCTCAGCAGATGCACTGGTTTCTTCTGATGTTGCGGCAAGTCCTTGTGCCGCCATCGTAACCTCCGATGATAGCCCTTGAACTTTTCTTATAAGGTTACCTACATCTTTAATCATTAGGTTAAAACCATCGGCAATGCTTCCTATCTCATCCTTAACTTTCACATCATTTCTTACTGTAAAGTCACCCTTCTTTATTAGTTCGATATTATGACGAAGCTCAGCAATATGTTTAGTTAAACTTGATGAGAATATGAATGAAATGGTGATAGCAACAATTAACGTGGCAATCCCAAATATTATTGTAGTATATAACATACTGGAGGTATCTTCATTAATATCGCTCTTATAGTTTGTAACCAAGATAGTCCAATTCAATTTATCAATTTTACCAAATGTAGCAAATTTATCATATAAAATATTATCTTCTTCTAACTTATAATCTACGCTCCCTTCATCTTTTCCTTGAATAGCCTTTTTTATTTCTTCTACGGGCATAGTCTTACCTATAAGTTCAGAATTCTTATGGGTCATGACGTTTATTTCTTTATCTAATAGTATAGGGTAGCCTTTTTTACCTATACTAATTTCATTTATCTTTGTAGAAAGATCATTTAAATATAAATCAATTGCTAATACACCTACAAATTCACTGTTATTATAGCTATCATATATAGGAACAGCGACAGTAATTACCAATTTTTTACTACTCGCATCTATATAAGGCGGGGTCCAAATCAACTCTTTTTTACTCACTGCCTCTAAATACCAAGGTCTTTTAGTTGGATCATAGCCATCGTCCATCTCAACATGTGGATAATTATACATGCCTTTATCCTTAGTCCCTATATAAATACTGCTAACATTTTTGTGGGTTTTTTGATAATATTTAAAATCCTTTAACATCGCTTGTAACGACTCAGGATTCGAAATCAATTGCTGAACATTAGCCTTCAGAGACATTTCCGTAATACTTTCTTCATATCCCTTCATAAAAAAGTCTATTGAGTTTTTTGTTTGCTTTACGAATTGCAATGAATTGTCTTTAAGATTATCACTCATTATGCTTTTGGATTTTGTATAACAGAAAACACCTAGAACCACTAAAGGGATAGTTATTAAAATTACAAACATTACTATCAATTTGCCCTTAATTCCCATACCTCTTTTCAATCTACTATTCAAATATTATTCCTCCTCTTTCAAAGTTTTTTAACATACAAGTTATCACGTGTTTTCATAATTCGATAATCCTTATGGTTATATATAATATTTCATAAAAATCAAGAGAATCCTTTTTGAGTTTCAGGATTCTCTTAAAAACATTACATTTCCTTGTTTATATTATAAATTTCTAGTAAATACCTTGAGCTAACATTGCATCTGAAACCTTCTTGTATCCAGCAATGTTTGCACCTGCAACTAGGTTATATCCTAATCCATACTCCTCAGAAGCTTCCATAGCACTCTTATGGATGTTTACCATGATATCCTTTAATTTAGCATCCACTTCTTCGAATGTCCATGAGTATCTCATGCTGTTTTGAGACATTTCTAAAGCTGATGTAGCAACTCCACCTGCATTAGCTGCCTTAGCTGGAGCCATAAGAATACCTTTTTCTAAGAAGAAGTTTATTGCATCGTTAGATGTAGGCATGTTAGCACCTTCACCTACTGCAATAGCTCCGTTTTCAATAATGTTCTTTGCTCTTTCCATATCGATATCATTTTGAGTTGAGCAAGGAAGTGCGATATCATACTTGAATTTACCTTCCCAAACATTACCTTCATGGTACTCAGCTTCTGGGTGCTCTTTAACGTATTCTTTAATTCTCTTTCTTTCAACTTCTTTTAATCTCTTAACTGTAGCTAAGTTAATTCCATTAGCATCATATATGTAACCAGCTGAGTCAGACATTGCAACTACTTTAGCTCCTAACTCCGTAGCTTTTTGGTTTGCATAGATTGCAACGTTTCCCGAACCAGACATTGCAAGAAGCTTACCTTCCATTGAATGTCCATTAGCTTTTAACATTTCGTCAACAAAGTAAAGTAATCCATATCCAGTTGCTTCTGTTCTTGCTAAGCTACCGCCATATTTTAAACCTTTACCAGTTAATACTCCATTTTCAAAAGCTCCTCTGATTCTTCTGTATTGTCCATACATATATCCTATTTCTCTTCCACCAACACCGATATCTCCAGCTGGAACATCTATGTCAGGACCAATGTGTCTGTATAATTCAGTCATAAAGCTTTGACAGAATCTCATTATTTCTCCATCAGATTTTCCTTTAGGATTGAAGTCAGAACCACCTTTACCTCCACCTATTGGAAGACCAGTTAAAGAATTCTTGAAGATTTGCTCAAATCCTAAGAACTTAATAATTCCAACATAAACAGATGGATGGAATCTTAAACCACCTTTGTATGGTCCAATAGCTCCATTAAATTGTACTCTAAATCCACGATTTACTTGAACTTTTCCGCTGTCATCAACCCATGGTACTCTGAAAATAATTTGTCTTTCAGGTTCTACAAGTCTCTCTAAGATTCCAGCTTCTTTATACTCAGGATGTCTCTCAATAACTGGTGCAAGCGAATGTATAACTTCCTCTACTGCTTGAATAAATTCAGGTTCGCTACCATTTCTTGCTTTAACCTTTTCTAACACCTCTTGAATATAAGACATATACATCTCTCCTTTTGTTAAATATCTTTTAATATTTTACCTAATCTAGTTACACCTTCAACAATTCTATCTTCTGTTTCCGAAACATAGTTCAATCTAAAGGTGTTTTTGTGTCCACCAAATGGGAAGAAAGGTTCTCCGGGCACAAATGCCACATTGTTTTCAAACCCTCTCTCTAATATTTCAGTAGCATCCATACCATCAGGTAATGTAACCCATAGGAATATTCCGCCCTTAGGATTTGTAAATTTAACATTTTGCGGAAACTCTTTTTTCATGGTTTCTATCATCACATCTTTTTTCGCTTTATAGTACTCATTTATTTTTTCAATATGGGCATCAAAATCATATATTTTGCATAGTTCTACTACTTGCCTCTGTGCCAGATTATTTGTATGGAGATCAGCTCTTTGCTTAATATATACATGTTTCTGAATTATTTCTTTATTAGCAGCAATCCACCCAATTCTAAGACCTGGACAAAGAGTTTTAGAGAATGAGCCAGAATATATAACATGACCTGTTGTATCAAAACTCTTTATGGCAGGCATTCTGTCACCTTCAAATATTAATTCACTATAGGGAGAATCTTCAAAAATCGGTGTGTTATATTTTACAGCAAGCTCAATCATTTTCCTTCTTCTTTTAACGCTCATTGTTCTACCAGTAGGATTCTGGAAGTCTGGTATTGTATATATAAGTTTAGCATCTGGATTTTCTTCTAATGCTTTTTCTAATTCTTCAATAATCATACCCTCTTCATCCATTGAAACGGGAATAATTTTGGGAGAATATACTTTAAGACAATTTATTGCCCCAACATAACTAGGGCTTTCAACAATAATTGTGTCTCCCTCATTAATAAACATTCTACCAGTAAAATCTAGCCCTTGCTGTGCTCCACTAGTAATGACAACATTTTCTACTTCAAGGTGAATACCAGCAGATTTCATTCTCTGAACAACCAGCTCCCTTAGAGGCACATAGCCATCAGTGGGAGAGTATTGCAAAGAAACGCTTCCTTGCTCATTAAGAACCTTAGCATAGGCCTTCTTTATTTCTTCTACTGGAAAAAGTTGTGGAGCTGGTAATCCAGCTGCAAAAGAAATTATATCAGGATTTTGTGTTCTAGCCGTAAGATCACGTATCGCAGAAGGTCCCATAGAACCCATTCTAGTTGCAAATTCTAATCTCATATTTAAGTCCCCCTTTTTTTATCTTGATAACCATCCACCATCAACTGCAAGTGTGTATCCACTAACATAATCGGAAGCATTAGAAGCTAAAAATACAACAGCTCCTTGTAAGTCCTCGGGTTTGCCCCATCTATCAGCTGGGATTCGATCTAATACAGCTCTATTTCTTACTGGGTCATTTTGAATGGCCTGTGTAACATCTGTAGCGAAATAACCTGGAGCAATGGCATTTACGTTAATCTTATGTATTGCAAGTTCATTAGCCATTAATTTAGTGAGGCCAGCTATACCACTTTTACTTGCTGTATAGGATGCAACCAATATCCCTCCTTGGAAGGAGAGCATAGAAGCTATATTAATTATTTTACCTCCCGTACCTTGCTTAACAAATTGATTTGCAGCAGTCTTCGATAGATAAAATGCTGATTTTAAGTTTAGATTCATTACATCATCCCAATTTTCTTCACTAAACTCAAGAACGCTTTGTCTTCTAATCATCCCCGCATTGTTAACAAGTATATCTACGCTACCGAATTGCTTAACTGTTTCTTCAATAATGTAATCTATCTTATCCTGTTTTCTCAGATCAACTTGTAATGACATGAATTTTCTTCCTAAGACTTCTACCTTTTCCTGAGTTTCAGGCATCGGTCTAGATCCAACACCTACTATATCCGCCCCTGCCTGTGCAAGTCCAAGTGCCATACCTTGGCCTAATCCACTTCTTGCCCCGGTAATAATAGCCACCTTACCATCTAACTTAAATTGTTCAAGTATCATAGTTATCCCTCCAAATATATAAGTGTTTTTTTTCTTTATTAAAATCATATTACTTCCTAAAATTTAAGAACAACCTTTATAAAAGCATTTGGATTTTCTAAGATATCTTCAAATCCTTTTTGAATATCCTCAAAGGAATATTCAGCAGATATAAAGCTCTTAGGATTTAGTTTTTTATCATTAAACCATTCGATTATCTTCGGAAATTTATCAAGATTCATTCTGGCACCTTTTATTTCAAGTTCATTTTTAGTAATTACCGCTTCAGGGATTTGAGCTGGCTCATCATGAAATCCAAGAATTACAACCCTTGCCCCTTGTGCAGTTAAGGTTATTGCCTCTTCAAATAACTTTGGATGTCCTACAGCATCTATAACAATCTCAGCACCAATATTTCCCGTGAGTTCATCAACTGCATTCTTTATACTTTCCGTTTGAACATTAACAGTCATATCGGCACCAAGCTCTTTAGCCTTCTTTAATCGACTCTCAACCATATCTGAAACCAATACATTTGCACCTAATAATTTACATATTTCCAAAATACACAATCCAATTGCGCCTGCACCTATAACTACAACATTGTCCCCTTCTTTCACATCCCCCTTATCTATCGCTTGGGCAGCAACCGAAAACGTCTCAATCAGAGCTGCTTCTTCCCATGAAATACTTTCAGGTATTTTATACACTCTATTTTCAGGGCTTTTAAAGTAATCTCTAAACCCTCCATCTACTTGAACACCTATACAGCTAACAGAATTGCAGATATTATGACGCCCCATACTACATGCATAACATTCACCACAGGAAACTACCGGGTCAACAACTACTCTATCTCCAATATTAAAAGATTCTACCTCACTTCCAACAGCTTCCACCTCTCCTGCAATTTCATGTCCCATTATCCTTGGAAATGTCAAACCAGATCTTTCACCGTTAAAGAGATGTAAGTCTGTTCCGCATATTCCTGCTGTTTTAATTCTGATTAAGACTTCATTTTCCTTTAAATTCTTGTTTAGTTCTTCATTTGAAATCTCTATTTTTTTAGGTTCGATTAATTTTGCCACTCTCATCTCGGACCCTCCCATTGGTTATTAATTTTTAATAATATACCTTATGAATCATATCGAAGACCTCCTATTTCAAGAAGGTCTTCAATTCATATTAATTATGATATACAGTATTAATAGTTGAAATTAATTATGCCCCAGCCTTCTCTTTGTTAGCTTTCGCTATATCTATCCATAAATCAGCATTTTTTATTCCTAATTTAATTGGATCAAATATCGGATCTTTACCTGCAGCTTTTTGCTCTTCGTAATCCTTAAGTACCTTGAGTGCTTGTTTAGCAAGCAATAAAATAGCAACAAGGTTTATCCATGTAATAACACCAATACCTACATCACCATATGCCCATGCTGCTCCAGCTGTTCTAATAGCACCATAGAAAGTACATACTAAGTAAACTATTCTTAATACAGTTATAATTGGTTTAGAATGTCCTTTTCTAAAGAAGTATGCCAAGTTTGTTTCACAGTTATAGTACATATTCATAAGTGTAGTAAATGCAAAGAAGAATAATGAAATAGCAACAAAGGCACTACCAAATGAAAATACTGTATCGACTGCTGTTTGTGTGTATACTGGTCCCATTTCAACATCGCCTATATGATTTACTATAGCATTGCCGTCGGCCCCTATAACATTATAGGATTTTGTAATTAAAATCATAAAAGCAGTTGCAGTACAGACAAATAATGTATCTATATAAACTGAAAACGCTTGAACTAAACCCTGCTTAGCCGGGTGAGAAACCTCAGCAGCTGCAGCAGATTGAGTTGCCGTACCCATACCTGCTTCATTTGAGTAGATACCGCGTTTTACACCCATGTTAATCGCCATACCTACCATACCACCAAATACCGGACCTGATCCAAAAGCACTCGAAACAATGGTTGAGAAAATTTCTGGCACCATAGATATATTCACAATTATGACTATTAAGGCAATAATAATGTATATTCCTGCCATAAGGGGTACTATTATTTCTGCTGCTCTACCAAGACGTTTAACCCCACCAAATATAATTGCACCTAAAAGAATTACTACCACAACACCTGAAACTGATGGCGCAATACCAAAGGCATTCTTTACTGAAGAAGAAATTGCATTTGCTTGTACTCCTGTTAAAAGAACTGCACTAGCAAAGGTAATTGATACTGCAAATACTGCTCCAAAAAACTTATTATTTAAGCCCTTTTCAATGTAGTAAGCAACACCCCCTCTATATTCGCCCTCTATCTCTTGTTTATAGACCTGAGCTAATGTACACTCAACAAAAGCGGTAGCTGAACCTAAAATAGCAAGCACCCACATCCAAAATACTGCTCCTGGACCTCCCAGGGCAATAGCGGTGGCAACACCGGCTATATTACCAGTACCAACACGTCCAGAAATCGCAAGTGCAAAAGCTTGAAATGAAGACAACCCTTTTTCAGAAGCTTCACCATCAAGTAATAGCTTAACCATATCTTTTATATGACGAATTTGTAAAACTCTAGTTGCAATTGTAAAGAACAACCCAGTTCCTAAAGCTAAAATAATCAATGGATTACTCCAAAGTATACCATTCAGAAAATCTGCTAATTGTTGCATAATTCTCCTCCTTTTAGATTCAAAATATTATCTATTTTCTCTTTATCTACTAAGCTTGTCTCTGGTTAATATCTGCCAATAATAAAATTTCATTGACATTCCTTCAATATGTTCCTATAATTTTTATGAAACACTTTTTATTTTTGTGGTCCATCTACGATCAATAATTTTCCTATCCAGAAAATTCGTAGTGGGCCTTTTCTTATCCGAAAACGTTTTCTTCATCTTTAAAAAAATAACTAATTGATTATTCTAATTTTATAATTATTTATTCAAATTAAAATGTGACCAGTGTTGAATTTTATCATTCTACATTTCATCATACTATTTAATTCTTTTTTCAATATCATTTACCACCTCCCATTTATATGTATATCTGATTCGCTCTTAACAATTAGCTATTAAAATGTATTCTAGTATTTTTTATATGACGAAAATCGTTTTCAGATTATGAATTATATTATTCTATATATATTTATTAATTCCTTCATTTTTTTGATTTTTCACTGCAGATTGTGCGTTTACAGAATTTGTAAGCGCAAATCATTCCTTTACTACATTTTCATATTGTGATATCAATTATCATTTTGCTTGTTTTTTAGGATATTATCTTTTATACATTCCACTTCAATAACTTTAATTCTCAAACCCTTGTCACTTCGATATTTATAGTTTCCCCCATCTTAATTTGCTACCAGATCTCATACTTCTCTGTTTCATATTTTAATTGTTCCCTAAACCTCGGATGAGCTATGTTTATTAGTCTTCTCACTCTCTCCTTTATCGATTGACCTCCAAGAGACGCCACTCCATATTCAGTAACAACATAATCCACATCGTTTCTAGACAAGCTTACAACAGCACCTTCTTTAAGGACAGGAACGATTTTCGATATTATTGATTTCTCACCATTGTCACTCTTTACCACTGCCGACGAAGAAAGGGCTATTATAGATTTTCCTCCACTTGACATTTGCGCACCAATTGCAGTATTTGCCTGCCCTCCAGTACCTGAAAATTGCATAGTACCTATAGATTCAGAAGCACATTGTCCCGTAAGATCAACCTCCAAACTCGTATTAATCGACACCATTTTATAATTTTGGCTAATAACATAGGGATCATTAATCCACATACAAGATCTAAATTCAAAGGAAGGATTATCATCAATAAAATCATAAAGTTTTCTTGTTCCCAGAGCGGATGCTCCGACGGTTTTTCCTTTACATAAGGTTTTCATAGAATTGTCAACAGCTCCAAATTCTATGAGGTCAATCATACTATCGGTAAATATATCGGTATGTATACCTAGACGCTTTTTATCTTTCAGAGCGAAAGCAACTGCATTTGGAATCTTTCCTATGCCAAATTGTATAGTCGATCCATCTTCCACAAGCCCAGCAATATTCTCAGCAATCTTCTTATCGGTTTCTGAAAACTCACCATAGGTCACTGATGGAATAGAATACTTAGTCTCTACAATTGCATCTATTTCACTTATGTGTATCATTGTATCACCGAAGGTTCTAGGCAGATTAGGATTCACTTCTGCAATCACAAACGCCCCAGCATCCACCAATTCTCTTTCATATAGAGTACTAAGAGAAAGGCTTAGGTAGCCATGTTTATCCATAGGTGAACAAACACATAAAAGAACTATCCTTTTCCCCTTCCAAGCCTTCAATCTTCTTTTCACAGCAACATTGGGATGGTTTGGAACAAAGCTCAAGTTTCTATTCCTATGGGCTTTCCTAGCCGGCGAAGTATAGAACAATGAATTAGTAAAAATGGTATTCTCATAGGCTGGATTTCTTATAAATTCATAGTCATTAAGTAGCACATAGGTGTTTATCTCACATCCTGTGACACCATTATTTTTTATGGTATGAAGGTTTTCCAGAAGTTGTACCGGCTCACCCGATCCTTGTCCAACAAAAATAAAATCATCAGTTCTTATTAATTTCAATGCATCTAACAATGTTTTTACCCTAGCTTCATATTGCTTATCAATATATGATTTTCTCATTTTTACCTCTCCAATTATCATCACAAGAATTGCTTAGCCTTCTTATTTTTCAGTTATGACTTCGAAAGAGGCTGTTCTTCAGCAGGAGACCCTAATTATCCCCTACCGAAGCTTTTATCCTTACTTATTCTTGAAATCCGCTTCTCTTTTTTCTGCAAATGCTGTCATTCCTTCAACTCTGTCCTCTGTACTAAAGGTAGTTGTATAGGCTTCTGCTTCATAGGCTATACCTGAATGTAGATCAAGATTAAGACCATTGTTAATCGCGTGTTTTGCCATTTTTATTGCTATTGGGGCTTTAGACATGATAGTCTTAGCTACATCCACAGCTTTATCGACTAATTCTTCTGGTGCAACCACCTTCTGAACCAATCCTATTCTATAGGCCTCCGCAGCATCAATCATCTCACCTGTATATATTAAATATTTCGCCATGCCCTTTCCAACTAACCTCGGGAGTCTTTGAGTTCCACCATATCCTGGTATAATTCCAAGATTAACCTCAGGTTGACCAAATTTTGCTTTTTCAGATGCAATCCTTATATCACAGGCCATTGCTAACTCACAACCTCCACCTAGAGCAAATCCATTAACAGCTGCTATAACTGGTTTATCAATATTTTCTATCTTATCAAAAACTCTTTGCCCAAGAATTGTCATCTCTCTACCTTTTACAGTTGTCAATGCCTTCATTTGAGCTATATCAGCGCCAGCTACGAAGGCTCTACCTTCACCGGTAATTATTGCTGCCTTAATCTCTTTGTCATTCTGAACCTCTTCAATTGCATTAACTAATTCATTTAAAGTTTCAGTGTTAAGAGCATTAAGGGCTTTAGGTCTATTTATGATAATTAAAGCTATATTATCCTTAACTTTATAAAGTAAATTGTCATATATCTGCACAACAATCCCTCCTTAAAATCTATTTATATTCGTAAAATCCTTTTCCAGTTTTTCTACCTAGATGTCCAGCTCTAACCATTTTCTTTAGCAGGGGAGCAGGCCTATATTTCGGGTCAGCATATTCCCTATACAGAACCTCCATAACAGCCAAAAGTACATCCAAACCTATAAGATCAGTAAGGGCTAAAGGACCCATAGGATGATTACATCCGTTCATCATGCCCTTATCTATATCTTCTACCGTTCCCACCTCTTCTTCTAACAAGAATATAGCTTCATTTAACATAGGGTCAAGAATCCTATTCACTATGAATCCTGCCTTATCCTTAGAGGTTATTGTAACTTTCCCTAACTTTTCTCCAAGTTTCTTAGCAATTTCAAGAGTTTCATCTGAAGTCTCATATCCCACTACTAGTTCAAGCAGCTTCATTAGAGGCACTGGATTAAAGAAGTGCATACCTACTATGTAACTAGGTCTCTTTGTAACCGAAGCAATTTCAGTTATCGATATAGATGATGTGTTGCTAGCTAATACAGCTTCTGGCTTACATATCTCATCAAGCTTCTTAAAAATTCCCTTTTTAATCTCTACATTTTCACTAGCAGCTTCAATAATCAAGTCCGCTTCCTTGGCATCTTCAAGCTTTACCGTGGTTTTCAATCTGCTTAAAGCATCATTCTTAGCCTCTTCCTCTATTTTTCCCTTTGATACTAATCTTTCCAGACTCTTTTGTATTTTGCCATATCCTCTTTTTACAGATTCTTCCGAAATATCACTCATAGTAACATCGAATCCAGATTGTATTGCTACCTGAGCTATACCAGATCCCATTTGACCAGAACCAACAATGAAAATATTTTTTACATCCATTTTCTCCACCTCACAATGTATACTTTTAAACCGCTCCCATGCTTATCTGTCACAGGGCATTGTTTTATTTTTAAGACTATTCACAGAGCTCATATAATGTTGCTATACCTTGACCTCCACCTATGCATAGACTTACAATTCCGTACTTAACTCCCCTTCTTTGCATTTCATTCATAAGGGTAATGGTTAATCTCGCTCCCGTGCATCCTACCGGGTGTCCCAGGGCAATTGCTCCACCATTTACATTTACGACATCAGGGCTTATCCCCAAATCCTTAACACACGCAGCAGCCTGCGCAGCAAATGCTTCATTAAGTTCAAATAGCCCTATATCTTCTATTTTAATGTTAACTTTCTTTAGTAGTTTTTGTACTGCAGATACCGGAGCATATCCCATAATAGATGGATGTACAGCAGTAGATGTAGATGCTACGTACTTCACTATAGGCTTTAATCCTAATTCGTCAGCTTTGTCTTTAGACATCATAATCACAGCTGCAGAACCGTCGTTTATTGGCGAAGCATTACCAGCAGTTACCGTTCCATCTTCTTTTTTAAACACTGGTCTCATTTTTTCAAAGTCTTGAAGTTTAGCTCCAGTTCTAAAGGTCTCATCCTTGTTAAAGATAATAGGATCGCCTTTTCTTTGAGGTATTTCCACCGGAACTATTTCAGCATCAAACTTTCCTTCTGCCCAGGCTTTCTCAGCTTTAAGGTGGCTATTTAATGCAAATTCATCCTGCATTTCCCTTGTTATACCACATTTTTCTGCAACATTTTCAGCAGTAATACCCATATGGTAATTCATAAATGGATCTATTAATCCATCGTACATCATACTATCTAAAAGCTTTCCATTGCCCATTCTATATCCAAACCTAGCATCGTTTAGCACATATGGTATTTTGCTCATAGTTTCGCAACCACCAGCAGCAACAATTTCATTGTCTCCAACTTGAATAGCTTGAGCCGCTAAATTTATAGCTTTTAGTCCCGTTCCACAGTTTTTATTTGGTGTAAAGGCAGGTATTTCAACAGGTAATTCTGCATAGATTCCACATTGTCTTGCCGAATTAGCCTTTATACCAGCTTGAAAATGTGTTCCAATAATAATTTCATCCAACATCTTTCCTGAAACATTTGCACGCTTTAAAGCTTCTTTCAATACTATAGCACCATGCTCCGGAGCAGAAATTCTACTTAAAGAACCTCCGTATTTACCTGTTGCCGTTCTAGCGCCACTAACTATAACAACTTCTTTCATTAACCTCGCCCCCTTATTTAATATCAATTAAATCTTTAGCAAGTTCTTTCTTATGACCCATATTAGATTCTCTATAAATCATGATTCTCATTGCTTGCGGAGAACCAGCACCGTGCATCGCCTCAGCAAGAGCAGTTCCACCAGACATATTTTCAATTAGCCTCGCAAGCTTAATTCTAGTTTCTGTTTCAACTTCTGGATTGGCTGCAAAGTATTTTTTAATGTAATGTCCTACTTCTTCGCTGTTTAAGTCGGTTTCATATGGCAGCGTAGCTATAAATCCACCGGCAATATCATGGGCAAGCCTTGCTATTTCATACATATTTCTTGTACAATTCAATTTAACTTCATTAGCAAGAAGAGTATTTACATAATACGAACCAGCTTCTGTTTTGTGTCCATCATAGGAACAAGCTAACGAGCAACAATACATCGTTTCAGCCAAATGAGTCATTTCAATTAATTTATCTTTAATATGACTTGCTCTAGCAATTCCATTGTATTCAGCCATTAATGCTGTGGCCCCAATCAATATGTCAGATAAACCAACCTTACATCCACCATAGTTTTGTCTATGATATGATGCAAATCTCGTAACATAATCCTGCGCAAACTCAACTTCTCCACACATAAATACTCTTTCCCATGGAACGAATACGTCCTCAAGTATAGTTAAGGTCTCTCCACCAACTATTGCGTACTTTGCATTTCCGGTATCTATGTCACCTTGTAATCTTCTCTGGTCATTTGTTTGTCTTCCAAAAATGTGAATAACTCCCTCAGCATCAACTGGAATAGCACAGGCTACCGCATAGGCTTTGTCGTCTTCAAGTAAGTTGGTAGTGGGAAGTATCAGCATTTCGTGGGAGTTTACCATTCCCGTTTGGTGAGCTTTAGCCCCTCTAATTACAATACCATCTTCACGCTTTTCTACAATTCTTGTAAACAAATCTTGATCAGCCTGTTCAGAGGGCTTCTTACTTCGATCTCCCTTAACATCAGTCATCGAACCAGCAATCATAAGGTCATTTTCTTGTACGTATTCAAGCCACTTCTTAAATCTTTCATGATATTCAGTTCCAAATTTTTTGTCTATATTGTAAGTGGTTATGTACGTTGCATTCATAGCATCAAGGCCCACACACCTTTGGAAACAAGTTCCTGTTTTTTGACCTATCATTCTCATCATTTTTACTTTTTTCACAAGATCATCTGTGCTCATTTGCATCGTAGTAAATCGATTTATCTTTTTTCCAGTCATGTGAGAGATTGTTGTCATTAAATCTTCATATTCAGGATTGTGAGCTAACTCATAGGTCATTCCTGCTGACTCAACATGAGGTTTTGTCATCGGATGATCAACAACACTTTCAATTTTCTCTCCATTACAATAAACTATTGGCTTAAGTTTTCTCAAACTTGCAATATACTCTTCTCTTGTCATCATAATTTTCTTCCCCCTTATATTCATAATCTAGGCTAATATCTTACCACTCTATATTTTTTTATAAACTAAGTTATCTACTATCATCTTCATTGCCGTTATAACATCTCTTATTTGTGAATTATCATTTATTAATATCGTTATCTTTTTGCTTTTATACTGACTAATATCAATACATTCCGATTTACACCCATTCACTATAAGAAGAATATCCGGAATACCGTTTTCATTGTATAGCTCAGTTTTTATTTCAAATTTTTTTTCGATTTGACTCACTATTTTTTTCCTATCAAATGTTGGATTACAACCTCCACAGTACTTTACAGCCACCTTAGCTTTCTTCAACTCAATCACATCCATCTGTAAAATATTTGTTTATGGATCTATCCCACATTTTGTTGTTTATCTGGATAAAATCATCAGTCGATTCTAAAATAGGCTGTTCTGCCTTAAGTAATACTTCTGAAGATATCAAAGATTTTTCCACAAATTCTTCTCCACATCTTTCAATTCCATTTAACACTTCAATGATTTTTGATCCATAGGTTTTGAAGTAGGAAATCGAATGAGATTCAGGTCTTAACATCTGACCAAGATATTTCATTTTGAAGTTGTAGGCTATTCTTTTAAAAGCAAACACTACCGAGTCAAATTGTTTGAGTTCCGGAAAAGCACCTGTACTAATTAGAAACAGGCCCTTTTCCTTATCCCTCCTCATCCTATGTCTAACCTTTTCTGTCCCAGCCTCAAAGTAAGGACTCATCACGGGCAGTAATCTTTCCCATACTTTTTTTCATGTAGGAAGACATCCCATCTACATACATAGGAGTTGCAGCAATTATAATATCCGAATCATTGAACAGTTCAACAATTCTAGTCATATCATCTTTTATTAGACATATTCCAGGAGTTTTTATCCAACAACCCAAACAACCTCTACAATTTTCAATATCCTTACCAACTATATACTCCACATTGACTTCAACATCCGATCCAATATTGTTGATTCCCTGTAAGAATCTATCCAATACAATATCAGTTATTCCGTCTCGTTTCCTAAAACTCCCCTGCAATACAAGTATACGCATAAGTAATCACCACATCACATTTACACTCTTTCATAATTCTCTATAACCAACGTTCTCTAATAATTTGCCACTCTTTATCTATTCCCTCTTGTATTTCTTTGATAACATCATCTGTCAAATGTTTAAATCTTTTTTGGGTTTTAAGATACTCTTTGGCTGGCTTTAATTCTTTTGGAACAACATTCATCTTAACTTTACCGTTCTCATACTCCGCAAGGTACCACATTCCCGTTTGAACTGCTAATTTCCCTAGTTTAACAGTTAATTCCGAAGGATATCCCCATCCTGTCGGACAAGGTGCCTCAACATGTATAAAGGATGGCCCCTTTGTGTTCTTAGCCTTTTCAATTTTGTTTATATAATCATCGGGATAAGCCGTACTAGCTGTGGCAGCATAAGGTATTCTATGGGCTATCATTATTTCAAATAGATTCTTTCTAGCACCGGTCTTGCCATAGGACACACTTCCTGAAGGACTAGTAGTAGTTGTTGCTCCAATAGGAGTCGAACTACTTCTTTGAATACCAGTATTCATATATGCTCCATTGTCGTAGCATATATACACAAAGTCATCGCCACGTTCTACAGCACCTGATAATGCCTGAAGTCCTATATCTGCAGTACCACCGTCTCCAGCCATACCAACAACGTTAACATCTTCCATTCCTCTTGATTTAAAACCAGCTGACAAGCCCGATAATACAGCACCCGTTCCCGGGAAAGCCATAGTAAGAGAAGGCACCGTATAGTTCATCTGTGGATATTGTGTTGTAACTGTTGACATACAGCTAGCCGGAAGAGCTATTACTGTTTTTTCACCCAGTACCTTTGTAGCCAGCCTTCCTACTATGCCCAAGCCGCATCCAGGACACGCCTTATGACCATATAAATATTCCTTATCAGTTAGGTCTTTTACCTTAATCATTCTGACCACCTCAAATCTACAAATTGTACAGATTCTTGTTCTTCACCCTCTATGGATGAATTCAATTTCATGAACATACTCTCAATGTCTTCCTTCTTAATATCTCTACCCGCAATCCCTGCTATAAAGTTAATCACCTTCGGTGATTTACCTTCATCATACAAAGCAGCCTTAACATCAGATGCCACAGCACCTTCATATCCAAAGGAAATATCCCTATCTATAATCCCTATCGCCTTAACTCTACGACTTAGTTCTTTAAAATATTGTATAGGAAACGGTCTATAGTATCTTAACTTTACAAGACCAACCTTCATTCCTTTTTCCCTTAACGCATCTACAACTAGTCTTATAGTACCAGTAACACTACCCATAGCAACTATAACCATATCTGCATCTTCACATCCATATTCTTTAACAAGCCCGCCGTAATATCTACCAAACTTGTCACCGAATTCTTTATCTACACTTTCAATAACTTCGATTGAATTCTCCATAGCCTTTTGCTGTTGATATCTAAACTCCATATTCCAATCCGTAGCCGCACTCATACAAAAACTTCTTGGATTGTTGAAATCTATTTGATTCTTCGATTCAAAGGGAGGCAAAAACTCATCTACATGTTCTTGAGCTGGCATATCAACAAGCTCGTATGTATGAGTATTTACGAAACCATCTAAATTCACCATCATCGGAGTATAAACATCTTCATGTTCTGCAACCCTATAGGCTTGGATAATCATATCTAGAGCTTCTTGGGCATTTTCCACATACACCTGGATCCATCCTGTGTCTCTTTGTGATAAGGAGTCTCTCTGATCTCCAAATATATTCCAAGGTGCGGCAAGAGTTCTGTTTGCATTCATCATCACCACCGGAAACCTACTACCACTTACATAGTGAAGCATCTCACACATATATGCCAATCCTTGAGAAGATGTAGCTGTAAAAGTTCTTGCCCCAGCCATAGAGGCACCCATAGCAGCGCACATAGCGCTATGCTCACTTTCTACATGAATATATTCACCTTCCATCTCTGCGTTAGCATAGAATTCAGAAATTTTTTCTACAACAATGGTTTGAGGAGTTATTGGATAAGCGGATACAACACCCGGTCTAGATAACTTCGCACCATATGCTACTGCTTCATCTCCATTCATAAATTCCTTTATTGATTCAACCGCCATACTATTTTCCCTCCTTTACCATTTCTATAGCCTTAGTAGGACATTCTTCAGCGCACAATCCACAGCCTTTGCAATAATTGAAATCTATTGACATTGTGCCACCTTCTCTGTCAACAACTCCTTCAGGACATAAAACCCAGCATTTTAAGCAGTTAACACATTTATCATTGTCTAGAATTGGTTTCATAACTCTCCAGCCTGCATTGGACTCAACCAAAATACCCGATTCCGCACTTGGTCCTAGAGGCATTTTTTTCAAAGAATCAGGAAAGTCAAACTTAACTATTTTAGGCTTGGCCACACTCTACACCCCCTAAGACTTCTTCGTGAATTCTTGTAACAAGCTTTTTGTTCTTTTCCGCAATAGATGGGGACATTTCTTTATCAATAGCCTTGAGTATCCAATCGAGTTCAACAAAATCTGTAACTGCCGCCAAGGCACCCATCATTGCAGTATTTGTGATTGGAAGTCCTAAAATTTCTAAGGCAATGTCCAAAGCATCCACTGTGACAACTTCAAATTTTTCATTAAAATCATACTCTTCAGGATTAGATTTTGTATTAATCAGAATAATTCCGTCTTCCTTCAATCCCTTTGTTACATCAATTGTTTCCATTAAAGTTTCATCAAGAACAATAACATAATCACAAGTATATACCTGACTATGATCAATGATTGGCTCACTATCAATCCTCGTGAAGCCTAAAACAGGTGCACCCCTTCTTTCTGGTCCAAAGGATGGAAATGCCTGAGCATAATTTCCTCCAAATATTGAAGCAGCTGAACCTAGTACTCTGGCAGCCGTAAATCCACCTTGACCGCCTCTCGCATGCCATCTTACTTCGATCAACTTTAGTCCCCCTTTAAAAAGAATCTATAATTAGTTTTTGAAAACTGTTTTTATAATATTTTTTTCACCCTCCTGACTTTCACCTCCCGCAAACAATCGAATTAGTTTCAATATTGTTTTATGAAACTAGTTTTCATATTATGATAACTGTTTTTATTTTACTACCATTTTTTACTCATGTCAATACAAAACAATATCCGCCACATTTTTTTATTCACTATATGCCTATTCTTACCTATACCCAAAGTACATCCTTAACAATAATCATTAGTTTTGAAAATTCTTTTCATTTGTAGTATAATATATATTATTACTCTCTATTTTTCTTTTATAGTAATTGTTCTGATAACTTATATACTCTTGCTAGTTTTCATTATTTTCCAAATTTCTACTTTCTTTATTTTTCTTTAGTGATATAATCATATTAACTCTTTAGGCTTTTTTACAGCACTTAGAATACTTAATTTCCACAACTATTTGTGAGTTAAAATACAAATTCTCTGACTTTTAAATTCAATCATTTTAGGAGTGATTATACATGAAAAAATCTTCATCGGACAAGTTTTACATTCAATCTTTGCATAGAGCCTTTAGTATTGTCGATATTGTTGGAAAATCTGACTCTGGTCTGACACTTACCGTTATATCTGAAAAGATTGATCTTCCGGTAAGTACCGTATATAGAATCCTTCAAAACTTAATTACTTGGCAATATGTAAAGGAAGATGACAATGGTGTCTATACCTTAGGTCTTCAACTCATAACTTTAGGTAATATAGCTAATCGTAATATTGGAGTTAAAGATGTTGCTAAGAAATATATGCAAGAGCTTTCAGATGTTACATTAGAAACCATTTACCTTTCAATATTAGATGAAAAAAAAGGTGAAATAATTTATATAGAAAAGAAAGATAGTAGAAGAAATATTCAGCTAACCGCTGGCATTGGAAGTAGAAATTATATTCATACCACTGCAAACGGGAGGGTTCTTGTATCTCAATTTGACGAGGAAAAAATAATAGAGTTACTGAAGATCAAAGGCATGACTAGGCTTACTGAGAATACAATCACAGATATGGACAAACTGTTAGAAGCGATTAAGAAAGTAAAATTATCAGGCTACTCTATTGATAATTTAGAAAACGAACCAGAAGTCAGATGTATAGCTGCTCCAATATTTGATTATAGAAAGAAGATTGTTGCTTCTTTATGTATCTCAGGCATTTCATCCCATGTTACGGAGGCGATTATTGAAGATCAGTATAAAGACCTTGTAATGGAGGCTGCTAGGAAAATTTCTAGGGAATTAGGTTATAGATGCTAGAGCAGATGCGTCTTTTGTTCCTCATAACAATATGTTAGGCTTAAACGAAAAAAAGACCATAATAATTGGTCTTTTTTTATACCTTATATTTCTATTCACTCTAATTTCTACTTTAGAGTAAATTTATAATCGTAACTAGACTTAGAGCTGATAGAATCACAAACATCATCGTTCCTATAAGCAATGCTTTAATTCCTTTATTTATTATACTTTTAAAATTAACCGATAACCCCATGGCTGTCATTGCCATTAAAATGAATATGGAACTTGATTTTGTTAATATTTTAGTAATCGACGGTGGTATTATTCCCAATGAGTTTATAACTCCAGCTAATATAAAGTATAGAACATACATAGGGAATTTTGCTTTTTGATTTTTTTCATTTTCTTTATTGTATAGGTATCCTAGGGCTAATGAAACGGGAACAAGCATAAGTACTCTTGTCATTTTAACAAAGGTTCCGATCTCGCCCGCAACGTCTCCTAAAGCAAAGGCCGCTGCTAGGGCATGGGAAACTCCATGAAGAGTAAGTCCAGACCAAGCTCCATATTGTATTTCAGTCAAATTTAGATTACTGGCAGCTACTGCCGAATATGCTAGTACCCCAATCGTACCTAAAAAGCTAACTATAGATACCGCAATTACCGAATCATCATCGTCAGCGCCAATACATGGAGTCAACGCCACTACAGCTGATGCTCCACAGATGCATGATCCTACACCTATCAATGTAGCCAATTTATTATTGGCCTTTAGGATTTTTCCTAATATCATAGCTAGTATCAATGCAATGGGAACATAAATAAGTACCATGGTAAGTATTTGAGGGCCAAGCTTTAATATAGCATGGATATTTAATTTGAAACCTAATAAAACTATACCCACCTTAAGTAGCTTTTTCAATGATAGCTTAACACCATCTTTAAATATGTCTTGGGTTCCCACTAGGTTATTATATATAATCCCAATAATAATTGCTATTGTGAGTGATTCAAGGTTAATATACGCCTTGAGATAGTCGCTTAAAAACATAGATACATATGAAATAAGTAGCACAAAGATAATTCCCGGTATGTATTTCTTGATATTTTCCATTTATATTCACCTCTTAGGAATTTGTTAATAAGGGTAATTATATCATCATATAACTATAATGTGAAATTATAAAAAATTATATTCCAATAAGTATTTCTTATGATTCCTCTTGGCAAAACTTGATAAACTTATCAATGAAACTTCTGTTCAATTCGTCTAAATATATAAAGTTGAACTCCCTGTAAATTTCAAAATCCTTTATTGGAATTGTCTTTAGTCTATTATCCTTCAAGGAAGATTTAATTGCTTCTTTCGAAATGATAGTACACCCTAAATTCGATTCCACCAGAGAAATTAATGCCATTATACTGCCTATTTCCATATATAGGTTCATGTCCTCTAGCTTATATCCCGATGCCAAAAGTCTATCCTCAAAAACTTTTCTAGTACCCGATCCCTTTTCTCTTAGTATCAACTTATCCTGCAAAACTTCTTCAATAGATACTGAACCGCGATGAGCAAAGGGATGTATAGGTGAAAACGCTAATACCAGTTCATCATCTCTATATTTTTTATAATTAACTCGACTTCTATCAAAGGGTCCCTCTATTACACCCATATTTATTTCGCCATTAAATAGTTTTTTTAATATTGCTTCAGTATTCTCTACATGTAGTATTATATCTATATTTTCATGTACTTTTCTGTATTGCCCTATAATAGTAGGAAGTACATATCCTCCTATTGTTAATGTAGCACCAACATTATATTTTTTTATAATAGCTGATTTATTTTCCAATTCAAGTCTTATCATTTTACTTAGTCGATCCAGTTCCAAAGCGTGCTTAAACAATAAGGTTCCTTCTTCTGTTAGTTCCATTTGTTTGCCACATTTATGCATAAGCTTTACACTATAATACTCCTCTAATGCTTTTATATGTTGCGATACAGCTGGTTGCGTTATATTTAAAGCATTCCCAGCCCTCGTAAAGTTCTTTTTCCTTGCTACAGTTATAAAAGTTAAGAGCTTAATATCAATCATTTCTATCCCTCATTGAATTCGTTTTTAAACTTCTACTCATAAATATCAGAAAACTCAATCTGTATTTTTTCAACATTAGTTTGTTGTGAAAATTCTTCAGTGACATAAACTCTCTTTTCTGTATAAATAACTTTCACAGGTAATTCAATAATAAACTCAGTTCCTTTTCCTTCTTCGCTTCTAACAATCACCTTACCATCATGCATCTCTACCAGAGATTTTACCAAGGATAAGCCTATTCCACTTCCCTCATTACTTCTGCTATATAATGGGTTTGCTTGCATAAATTTTTCAAAGATTATTCTTTGCTTATTCTCTGGAATACCTATTCCCGAATCCTTTACAGAAATTTGAACAGTAGCATTCTTGTCATAAATCATAACCTCAATGCTATCTCCGGGTTTTGTAAATTTGACAGCATTAGATATAAGATTTAAAATGATTCTTTCCATTTTTTCTGGGTCGAATGCTATTATTTTCTCTTCTATTTCCGTATCAAATACTATGTTCCTACATTTGCTTTGCACATATTCTGCTGTTGATAAGGTTATATTTTCTACCACTTCTACAATATTTTCATTTTTAACACTCAACTCCATAAATCCTGAGTCAATCTTTGTAATATCTATAAGATTGTTAACTAATCTCAATAACCTATAACTATTTTGTTTTATCATATCTATATATTTATTTAGATTTGTAAGACTAGTATTTTCTTTGTTATCGGAAGTACATAAATATAACAGCTGAGTTGATGAAAAAATTATATTTAATGGTGTCTTTAATTCATGGGATATGTTAGAGAAAAATTCTGTTTTCATTTTATCATATTTTATCGTTTCATCTAACAACCTTTTATTTTCCTTTATCAAAGTATTAAAGCTATCAGAAAGTACCCCTATTTCATCATCAGAAGTTATATCAGAATGAACTGAAAAATCTCCTTTACTTGCTATTTCCATATACTCCTTTAGAGTGTTTATAGGTTTAACTAATGTGTCAGTAAGAAAATACAGTATCAATAGAATTATCAGTACGATGATCAATCCAAATAATAAAATTCTATTTCTAAGTATCCAAACCCCCTTAGTCGCCTCATTATAATTAGTAGCCATTGCTACAGACCAATCAATAGAGCTAATAGGTTTATAATATATTATTTTCTTCTCACCATTAAAATCATAGAATCCAATTCCAGTTTTTCTATTAATCATATCTTTAATTACTTGCTGAAAGGTTATACTTTCACTATGTTTTAAAGTATCCTTAAGTAAGAAATCTGCTCTTGGATGTGCGATGGTTTTCCCTTTTGAATTGATCATATAGGCGTATCCACTATCTCCAAATTTTTCTTTATTAATAATATCGGTAATTTGAACCAAATTGATCGATGCTCCAATTACGCCTATAATTTCTCTATTGTCATCCATTATAGGTGATGCAATAAGAATAACTGGATTTCCCGTTGATTTGCAGATTATTGGTTCCGATATGACAGTTTGTCCATTTAAAGCTTTATGAAAATAATCTCTATCTGTTATATTTCCTTTACAACCATTTGAAGATATAAAATCCCCCTTTTCATCAGAGATAAGAAATACTTCATATTGTTTAAAAATCTCCTCAAATCTTAGTGTTTTCAAGAAAAATTTATCAGGATTCATATTTTTCACTTCATCAATCGATGCGAGGAGTTCCACTTGATTAGTCCACTCCATTAATTCGCCATCGATAAAATTAACAAGCTTTTCTACCTTATCCTGTATCACGACTTCTACATATGTAGTTACTATTCTTCTTGATTGATTATAAGTAAAATAAGATAATAAAACAATTCCTAATGTTGCAACTAAAAATACGGGTATCATAATCTTATATTTAAGGCTTCTCATTTTTTCCCTCCTGCAGGGTTAGATCTCTTTTAAAAACAGCCTAGAGATCTTACTTTCTTTTATTGAATTAAGGCTCCAATAATATAGTAAAACATTTTTCATGAAAATCTTGTTCTTATTTGTCGACATTGAAAATTTATTAGTATTTTAATGTAAGCAACAAATCAATGGCATCGAGACTTTTCGATTTCCATCAAATTTTTCTCTAAGAAATGAGCTCAATAAAACAAGCCAGAACATATTAAGATTGTAATATGTTCTGGCTTAAATGATTTATAAAATTTCTTTAATGATCCTTCCTTTAAAAACTCTTATGGGGTCGCCTCTTTGTACATTGCGGTGTTGCACCCATCGATTTTTTTCGACTCTTCTATTCTTGTCACTATTTAATTCCTCTAGGGCTTTCTTTAATCTAGCCATTGCGAGTTTCTTGTTCTGATATTGACTTCTCTCTTCTTGAGCCTTTGCAGTAACACCTGTAGGTAAATGGGTTACTCTAACACCGGTCTCAAGTTTGTTAACATTTTGACCACCATTTCCACTACATCGTAGGGTCTCAATTCTTACATCCTTAGTTATAAACTCGCACTTTTCTTCTTCATCAAAGGTTTCTATTTCAATAAACCAATTCTTTCTCTTATGGTTGGGTCTATATTGACTTTTGCATATCCACTGTATACTACCTTCAAGGTCAAGTGCGTACTCCTTCGCATTTTCACCTCTTAGCCTTAAGAAAACTGATTTTAAGGTCTCCTTTTTATCTCCTTCAATATAATCCAAAAGCTCAACTTTAATATTCTTTTCCATACATTCTTTCTTCATATAATCTAGAAACAGATACACAAACCTGCAAGATTCAATAGGTGCCAAGCCTGCACTAATCTGAACCCACATGATCTTACACCTTATAGGTAATAAGAGGATTTAAGCTTGCCACAAGCTTTATCATTTTTTCATTTAACATATCCTCTATTACTCTTTCAATATTTTTGTAGGCTTCTGGAGCCTCCTCGAATAGTACGTTTTTTTCTTTATAAATCAAATTATTTGAAGAAATATTATTCTGTCGTATGGACTTTTTGGAATAGATTTTTTGGAGTTTTTCCTTGCAACCAAAGCGAGGCCACTTTCTACCTGCACCATGGGAAACCGAAAAGGCATATTCAATCAGGTTTTCGCCAGGTTCAACTATATAGGATTTTGTACCCCTCGACCCCGCTACTAATACATAGCCTACGTCGGAGGGCGTAGCTCCCTTTCTATGAATATAGTAGCTCTCACCGTCAATTACTTTTTCAGTTATGCTATTATGTGTACTATCTAATAATTTCCTGCTGTCCCTTCCATTTATGGCGTTTAAAAATCTATAAGCGATTAACTCCCTATTTAAGGCAGCATATTCCATGGCCATATTATGCTTTGTTAAATATTCATTGAATCCTTTACTAAGTACATCAAGACCTCTTTGACACGAATACTTCTCGATGCATTCTCTTAAAATATACTCTCCATAGCTTCTTGATCCACTATGAACTAATAGAAATATACTCTTCCCATCGATTCCGATATCATCTAAACCCATTTCATTGTATACAGTATCAATCTCTTGAAGCTCCGCAAAGTGATTACCAGACCCTATAGTTCCTAGCTTTTCTTTAAATGGAAATTCTAAATCCTCAATAAAGCTTTTTATACCGATATCTTTAAGGCTATCTAGCCTTTCAAGCTTTTTTAAAGTTCTCTGGGTCTTAAATTTATTTTTACTTATACCTGTTGAAAAAAGAGCCATTCCACATCCAATGTCATTACCAATTAAGTGAGGATAAATAATATCCTTCGTCATGTAACTAGCTCCAACAGGAGTCTTTCCCACATGTAAATCAGGTAGCCCTACAGTTTTTATTATTCCCTTTAGCTCAGAAGCTTTTCTAAGCTGGTCTATAGCATTACTTTCTATCCAAGATTTTTCACTTCTAATTATTTTTATTGTCTTACTCATATTCTCTCCTTTATTTTTTCTTTTCCAACCTATCGAGAGAATAATATAACTAGAAAAAATGTCTAATTTGATCTTACCTATATTCTCTCACCTTTTTTTAATATCATCAACATAACAATCACGTCCTTTCCAAAAGGGTATCATTTTCATATATTATTTTAACATAAATAGTTACTCTTATACAGCTATTAAGATCTGTTTAATCATTAATCCTCTTCAGAAGAATATATAATTTTACCATCTATAATAGTGTATACAACCGAAGAAAATATATTAAGAGGTTCATCATCCCATATTACAATATCTGCATCTTTACCAACTTCTAGACTTCCTATGCGATCCTCTATTCCAAGAATTTCTGCCGCGTTTATAGTAATGGCCTTCAATGCCTCTGTCTTGTCTAGGCCCTCTTTAACAGCTAAAGCCGCACATATCGTAAGATACTGCAAAGGTACAACGGGGCTATCCGTTGTTATTGCTATTTTTATTCCTTCTTTGTTTAAAATTCCCGGTGTAATAAAGGATTTATGCTTCAATTCGAACTTTGAGCGATGATTAAAGCTCGGCCCAACTATTGCATCAAGCCCTTTCTCCTTAATATACTCTTTTATCAAATGTCCTTCAGTACAGTGGTCTAGGGTTATCTTAATATCAAATTCCTCTGCAATACGAATGGCTGTTAAGATATCATCAGCACGATGGGCATGTACCTTTAGGGGAATCGCCCTGTTAATTACTGGCTGTAACGCCTCCATTTTCATGTCATAGGCTGGCGTTTTCGTAGGGTCATTCTTAGATATGTCTAGTTTTTTTCTATATTCTAGGGCCTTGCGCAATGCTTCCCTAAGCAATGATGCAATTGCCATTCTTGTAGTCGGGGCTTTTCCTATTTGATTGTAAACCCGTTTTGGGTTTTCACCAAAGGCACACTTCATAGCAATAGGCTCTTTTATAATCATATCATCTATTGCTTTTCCATAGGTCTTTATTGCGGCAAACTGTCCTCCAATAACATTGGTACTCCCTGGGCCAGCGGCTACAGAAGTAACTCCAGCCTCATAGGCTTCCCTAAAGGTTACATCCATAGGATTAATAGCATCTATTCCCCTCATTTGAGGTGTTATCGGATCAGTCTTCTCATTGTGATCCATGCCTTCAAATTGAATCGAATCCTCCTTAAGTCCAAGATGGGTATGGGCGTCAATAAATCCTGGCATTACTATCTTGCCTTCAGCATCAATTATCTTGGTTCCTTCTGGTATATATATATCTTTTCCAATTTCCTTAATTCTTCCATCTACTACTAAGATACTTGCCTCTTCTAATATTTGTCCACTCATTGGCATAATCTTACCATTTTTGATTAGTAACATATTAGTCCTCCTCTATAGTTTAGCTAGTATAAACTTATGATTTTAATGTATAAGCCTTTCAACAATAGGAGTATTCTAGAAAAATGTTCCAATTCCTGCATTTTCATTTTAGATACCTTTACTAAATTGAAAAATAAAACCGAAGAGACATCAAGCCCCTTCGGTTTTAGTCGTATTTCGTTTCGACAAATACCCTATAGTAAAATTATTAATCGCTCAAATTGTTTTACAAATCGGATCACTAATTACCGATACAAATGTATTTAGGACCACTAGCTTCACAATTATCGTCGTCATCGGAAGTCTTAAACTTTTCTTCAATATCACGGAGAGTTATCATTAACTCTATCATCATTGTTATTGCCTTATTCTTCAATTAACTGCCCCCTAGATTTGAAAAATCAAAGTAGAGTTCTTCAAATTCTTATTAAAGAAATAATTATCTCTATATCAATATTTCTTATTTTAACACAACATCTTCTTATCCTTGTGTTAATGGTTTACCTTCCTTATTTTTTCTTTTTTCAATAAAGGTTTCAATCAAACTATATATAACTGGTATTACAACCATAGTTAAGAATGTTGACACCAAAAGCCCTGACATTAGTGATACCTCCATAGGTGCAAACAAACTGCTTCCTGCAATGGCAAGGGGTAGAAGTCCCATTATGGTGGTTCCTGCACTAAGAATTATGGCATTAAATCTCTTTCCTACTGCATCTATACAAGCCGCATCTATTTCATACCCTTCTTTTCTTGCATCATTTATATATTCAATAAGAAGTATCCCATTTTTAACCACAAGACCTATCAATGCTATGATTCCTAGGAAAGCTGTAAGGGATAGAGGCTGATTAAATATATACAGTCCAAGTATAGAACCAATTAATGATAGAGGTATAGTTACCATTATTACAACTGGTTGAATAAAGGAGTTAAACTGCACTACTAGGATTACGTATATTATGAATATAGCAAATATCGCTAGTATTCCGACTATACTAAAGTTTTCTCCTATCTGCTCCCTTTCACCGTCGAAATCAATTTTTACCCCTGTCGTGTTTATATTAGGCAAAACTTCATTTTCGAGCTTGTTTTCAATAAATACCGGATCTCCCGTTGGGAGGGTATCGGTTTCCACGGTTATAGTCTGCTTTCTATCATACCTCTTTATAGCATCAAGCTTAGATCCAAAATCTATAGTAGCAAATTGCTTAAGGGGTATTTTATTACCCGTCATCGAAGACTTTATTTCTATATTTTCTAGTTCATTGATGCTCTTTATATCACTCTTTACAAGTATGCTATATTCATTACCATCCCTTCTATAGACCGAAGGTTTAGCCCCATATAGAGCTATATTGATCTGCCTCTGTATATCGTATTTAGTTACTCCAAGATTCATTGCTTTATCTTCATCTACATTTACTTCATATTGATATGTTCTATCCTTCATGTCATCCCTTATATTTGTAGTACCTGGAATCTTACGAAGGCTCTCCTTTATCTCTTCAGATACTTCTATTAAACGATCTATGTTTCTTCCTGAAACTTTTACAACTACTTTAGAACCGGGCTTTGCCAATTGAAGCATATTTACTGTACATTTACCTCCAGCAATATTCTCATCTAAAAGTTTTTGTATATGCTCTGCAAGTTCCTCATTGCTTTCAAATCTTCTACTTTTCTTATCTCCAAGATCAAACTTAATTACCATCTGAGAATAGTCTTGGGATGGAGTAGCCGGTGGTACAGTAACGTAGAACTTTGGAACACCATTTCCTACCGCTACTGTATAACTGGTTATTTCAGGTTCACTAGATAAAACCTCTACAACCGCATCGGAAAGTTTCTCAGTTGCATTCATATCCCCGGAAATCTCTGTCTCCATCTCTATATAGAATATGTTTTTATCTGCAAAGGGGAAAAACTGCGATGGAAGCATTGGCATTACTATCTGTATAACCATAACTAGAACTACAAACACCGCTATAGTGGTTACGAGCTTCATTTTTAATCCTAGCCTTAGGGTAGTTTTGAAGAATTTCCTTAGGAAACCTTCTTTATCGCTCTTCTTTTTACTCTTTTTAAAGAATACCGCAGACATAGCTGGAGTTATAAACATAGACACTATATAAGCCGCAATTATTGATATTATCAGTACCCTTGGTATTGCCCCTAGAAATTCCCCAGCTGCTCCTGGTAGTCCTAAAAGAGGTGAGAAAGCTGCTACAGTCGTTAGGGTAGCTGTAAATATAGGGACAGCTGACATCCTTGTTCCCTTAAAGGCAGCTTCAGACCTTGTCTCTCCATTATCTATTCTCACTTGAATAGTATCACTTATTACTATAGCATTATCCACCAGAACCCCTAAGGCAACTATTAATGCCGTTAGGGACATTTGGTGTATATATATATCCATTAGATACATTACACCAAAGGTCATAAGTATCGATAGAGGAATAGCCGCAGAAACTACTACTGCATTTCTAAGCCCCATACCTAAAAATACTACCACAACAACGAAGATTACACCTTCAAGTAGGTTTATCATAAAATCATTTACGGACTTACTTACATCATCGGGCTGATAAATAACTTCTTCTACTATCAGATCCTTCGGAAGACTTGCCTTCACTTTATCAAGGGCTATCCTAATATCCTTACCTATTATAACTACGTTTTTACCTTCTTGGAAGTAACCCGTTAAAAGAACGGCATTTTTCCCATTTTGCTTATACTTTTCTACACCTTCCTCAAGCCCCATATATACATCGGCAACATCTGAAAGTCGTGTAACAACTCCTGTTTGAGGAGATACACCTATAATAGTGTTTCTTATATCATCTAGTGATGCATATATCCCTGGAGTCTTTACCTTTATCTTTCCACTTTCTGTTTCTATATCTCCAGAGGGTATCTCAATATTTTGAGCCTTAAGTATATCATATAAATCCTTTAGGGATATCCCTAACTGATTCAGTCTCGCCGTATCAATATCAACCTTTACTTCCTTATCAAGTTCACCTTCAATGTCAAACTTTGATATTCCAGATATATCAGCTAACTTATCTTTAAACTGCTCTCCAAAGGAAGCTAGCTGTTCATAACTGTAGTTATCTCCCGATAAACTTATTATAATCCCTGCTGTTGAAACTAAATCCGTATCTATTTGACTATCCATTACGCCGCTAGGCAGTTCACTCTTTGCATCGGCCACGGCATTTCTTACATCCTGCATGGCCTTGTCTGTATCTACGTTATTTTCAAAGGCTACCACTACAATGGATAATCCTTCCTTTGAAGTGGATTCGACATAATCATACCCATCCAATTCATACATCTCATCCTCTATTTTTTCACTAACTAAATCATTAACATCCTTTGCTGAAGCTCCAGGATATGGGGTTATGATCATTGCTATTGGAAAGGATACATCGGGACTTTCCTGTCTAGGCAGTACGTAGTAAGCATAGACTCCTAAAAAAGCAATTATTACTGCTAGAAATAGTGTAACTTTTCTTTTGTCTATTAGTACCTTTATTAGATTATTCATTGGAGCTCCCCCCTTTACTTACTAATATTTATCTTAGAACCGTCATTTAGATTCTTCATTCCACTAATAACAAGTAATTCTCCTGGATTTATTCCCTTTACCATAACAGTATCCTCATATAGCTTTTCGAGTTCAACTATCCTTTTAAATGCTCTATCTTCCTCTACGACATATACATAATCTTCTCCATCGGACATTATAGCTGATATAGGAACCCATACGCCACTCTCTTTTCCAATGTTGAACTCTATCTTTGCAATTGAACCCAATCTAAAACTTTTATCTTCAACAGTCACTTCAGCATTATATGTTCTTGTTGCTTTGTCTGGTGCTTCTGCGATATTAGTTATCACGCCCATGGCTTTTTCACCATCAACATCAACAGTTGCTTGAGTACCAAGTCCTATCTTTTTAAGATCCCTCTGAGCTATCCCTGCATTTACTATCTGACTAACACTTCTAACTATCACAGCAGGATTTCCTTGGGGAACCAATTCTCCTTCTTCAAAGGGAATCTCTACTATACTTCCATCTTGGCTAGCATATATAGTAGCATCATCTACTAAACTCACCTTATGTTCATAATCGGTCTTTGCAGCATCATATTGGGCCTTAGCTTGATTATATGTCGTATTTGAAGTATCCCTTTTTAGTTTTACTTGATCATATTGATCTTTCGATATACTTCCTTCTTTATACAAATTATCCATTTTGTTGAATAAATCCTTGTCATAGTTAAGTGCATCGCCTGCTTTTTTAATATTAAGTTGTGCCGCATCTAAACTTGATTTAGCTGCAGAGAGTTGAAAATTTAAGTCCTGCATATTGAGCTGTGCTAATCTATCTCCCTTTTTAACCTTATCTCCCTTTTCTACAGAAACACTTCCTAATTTTCCAGTTGACTTAAAACTGTATTTGATCATATCCTTTGAATTAACTGTCCCTATATAACTTAGGGTCACAGGATTTTCGCCTTCCTTTATTTCCTTTACCTTAACAGCCCTTGCCCTTTCTTCCACTACAACTTCTTCTGCCGCTGAGCATGCTGCAAGTGTAAATATCATGCTCATCATTAATACCACTAATACGAATTTTTTCATGAAAATTTCCCCTTTCACACTTCTGATAATTTACAGAAAATTTAAAAAATTTAATGAATGAATTTTCATTCATCTTTTTTGTTTTAAAAAATGAAAACTTGTTCATTTATTTTCAAAAAAATGAACAACTATTCATTTATATCTAAAGAAATTACTTTAAGGCGTTTAAAATAATTTCTGTTATCCTATTAACCTGTTTTTCTCCAAACTTTTCTTCACTATAGTCAGTACCTAGGTTCATGGTTATATAGCTAAATGGGATAGTGAACAAAGCAAGGGTTACTTCTTCTGCAGTAGTATTAGGTCCTATTTCACCATTTTTAAGCCCTAGGATTAGAACAGCATCTACCAGTTTCTTAACCTTCTGGTCTTCTTCTCTTTTTCTTCTGACTTCAAAATTTTGATCAAAAACAAGAACACTTAAGAATTTTGCATGTATTGGATTATTAATTGATATTTGAAATAACATGTTAACTACATCATGTATAGTATCCTTAGCAGTTCCTTTTTCCTCTGCAGTTTTACAGAATATATCCTGCACCACTTGGAAATTATTGTCAATTAAATCATCGATTAAATCGCTCTTCCCATCGTAATGCCTATACAAATACCCGGTAGAAACTCCTGCATTTTTTGCAATGGCACTAATAGACGTTCCTCTATATCCATGTTTAACTACTAATTCCATAGTAGCCTTCTTAATTCTTTCTAACTTTGTCGGATCTGTTATTCTTGCCACTCTTCCACCTACTTAAATGAATGAATTTTCATTTATAATATTATACCTATTTTTGCTAAATGTCAACATCTTTTTCTTATATTTTTTATTATAGGTTATAGAAAAAATAATTTACATTTTATGTTCTCAAATATCATTAAAATATTGAATAATTGAAAACATAAAATATAGATTTTCAAATTAAAACTTATAAATATTTAAGCCCACTTCGTCATTAAATTTTCTATCTACCACGCCATCGATTATATCAATTACTAATTCACACGTACCACTTATTACGGCTTCATTTAAATGACCTCCAAATGCTCTCATGTCATGGTCAGACAGTGTTATATGAAGATGTAAGTAGGTCTCTCCATCCATAGTAGAGATATTCCCAGTCAAATTCGTTATTTCATAGTCTCCATTTAATTCAGTAGAATAGTACTTCTTTTCCTCTACATTAAATAACCCTACTTTAATTCTATCTGCCGCACCTAAACCGCAAATTGAACCCAGGGTAATTTTTTGATCAATGCAAAATCCTTTGATTATTTCTACTACCTCTTCGCCTTTATCAATCCTCATAATAACCTTATTACCAAACCTTTTGAATTCCATTTTTTCCCTCCTAAGGCTTAACTATTAGTTCTACTCAAAGTATAAATTCTAAACTTGATTTGATCAATATCTAATTTAGAATCAATTACTATTTCATCAATTTTTACATCTGTGTTCAGGATTTCTTTTACACTTGATTCTATTTGTTTACTATTATCTTTAAAAAACAATTCTCTATTATAGTCAACCAATCGAATATTCTGTGAATTTCCCAGTAGGGTTTTTTCATAAATTGTCCTTGTTTCGAAAAATTGGACAGTGAGCATATCTCCTTGAATAAATGCCTGAACATTTTTAGGCCCCTTGCCTGTACATGATTTGATAATCTTTGCCATTGCAGTTTGAATCTCTGATTCCAATTCCTTCTTCTTTGTTTTTTCAAGAACCAATGAATTGATTATTGTTTCCTTTGACTTCATCTTATAAAGCTTTAATGCAGCTTTTTCTATTGTTTCAATTAGTTCATTAGTGTCAATAGGTTTTACAATATATTTATCAATACCAACGTCTACTGTATCAATGATAGATTCAGCATCTGAAATGGCCGTTGTAACTATAATTGGGCAAATACTGTCAATATTTCTAATCTTCTTTGTCATTTCTATTCCACCTATTTTAGGCATTCTTAAATCCGTGATAACTATATCTGGTCTACATTCATTGAATTTTAATAAGCCTTCTTCTCCATCAGCCGCTAAATACAGCTTTCCAACACGTCTTTTTATAAAGGTACCTAATTGTTCCCTAAGAAAATCTTCATCTTCTATATATAAAATCTTAAGGTTATATAAAACACTCCTTTGTTTATCCTTCACTACTATCAACTCCACTCATTGGGACTGTTATAGCTATCCGCAATCCATCATTTTCATTAGTAATATCAATATATCCTTGGAAATTTTTTTCTATAATCACTTTAGACATATAAAGACCTAGACCTGTACCTTGTCCTTTACTCTTAGTAGTAAAATATGGCTCAAAAACATCTCCAATAATGCTTTCATCTATTCCCTTAGCATTATCTTGAATTTCAACTATTTGATGGATCCTCTTCGAAAGGATTCTTATGTCAATTCTACGTTCCTTTAATCTATTCTCGATCAACGCATCAACTGCATTTTGCACAATATTAAATATCACCTGGGAATATTGATTTGAATGGCCATAGATCATTCCATCTTCTTTAACATGAATATTCAAATCTATCTCATTGAGCCTTAAGTGCTCGTCTAAAAAATCAATTGTTTGTTTAATATTTTTTTGTACTGAGAATGCTTCTTCTTCTCCTTTTGGATTAAAAAAGTATCTAAAATCATCGATAGTTTGTGACATCCGTCTAATGAGTTTTTTAGACTTTTGTATTAGCCCTGACAAGTACTCCTGAGTTAATTCTCCATAGTTATGAGCATCTTCTATGTTTGAAAATATTAGTCCAAGTCCACTTAGGGGTTGACGCCATTGGTGTGCAATGTTTCCAATCATTTCACCCATTGCAGCTAGCCTTGACTGATAAATCATTAATGCTTCCTTTTTACTATTTTCATCTACTTCCTTTTGAAACATTTTTTCTAACTTAATATTTATTCCTTCTAATTCTAAGGCTATACGGTTTTTATTTTCTATCTCAGAATAATAGGTATTTGTTTTTTGCTCTGTATCATAAATATCTATATATTTTTGATTGGCCTCTTCTGAAATCTCTGTAGCAACTTTATTAATAATCTTTCTAAAGCGCTCTTCACTTCTTTTTAAGGCCTCTTCTTGAATTTTTCTACTGGTAATATCCCTAGAGATCAAAATCATTTTCAACTGGTTTTCCAGCCTGAATAAATGAGCACTAATTTCTACAGGAGTAAGCTTTCCTGTTCTTGAAATCAGAGTATCTTCAAATATCATTATTCTATCTTGCTTTAATGTTTCAATTATATTATTAAACTTTTCCTTATTTCCTTCCTTAGAAACATCTAAATATGACATTTTAAGCAAGGTTCCCTTATCAAAGTCAAGAATTTTACAAGCCTTTCTATTTACCTCTAAAAACTCTGTAGGTAAATTGTTATTGTCTAGGTTAAGCACAAATATACAGTCACTTGCACTATTGAAAAGACGTTCATATTTTTCCTTACTTTTAATCCTTTCTTTTTCAAGAATCTTTCTCTGTTCAATATCTTCTTCTAGCTCCTTGTTCAACTCATTCACTTGCTTCAATAAGCTAGCTTCCTTTTCTAATTGTCTCTTATCCTTCTTTATTTTATAAATGTAAAACATACCTGCAATAGAAATAAGAACTATAATAAAATTTAATGCAATAGTATAATATGTTCGATTCCTAATGAATTCTGTCATCTCTAAATAGTCCATCGAAACTGTGACAACCCAAAATTGATCACCAATTCTAGCTGGAGAATATGCACTGAATTTTTTAATCCTTTTTTGAACCTTGTCATGATACCAAATTGAGTGGTAAATACCCACTCCTGATTCTCCATTCATCTGTTTTTTTACTAATTCTTCGAGTTCCGACCAGTCATAGTAGGGGAACTCGTCCTTTCTTGCTTTTATTACATGTTTTCCCAAATCCTCTTTTTTAGGATGCATTAATAAAATTCCATATTGATCTTTAACAGAGGCATATCCCTTTTCACCTACTCGAATTGGCTCCACAAATCGATTATAGATTTTTTCCAAATCAAACTCTATACACATAATTGCTTCTATCTTAGAATTGTAGAACACGGGCTCATATAATCTAATATAAAATTCGCCCTTATATGGATAAACCCTACTAAAAACAGATGACCTTCTTTGGAAAACTCTTTGCATATCTTGATATAGATATGGATACATTGATGAACCTTCCTTAGGATAATTATCAATCACCTGTAAATCCGGCCTTATTAATTGTACCTTGGCAATATTTTCTGCTTGAATTATATAGTAGTCTTCCAAACTATTAAATTTAATATTACTATCATTGGATTCCATAAGTTTTTGGAATTGTTCTCTAAATAGTCTATTCTTACTTATTATCTTAAGATTTTCACTATGATAATCAAAAAAACGTTCTAAGCTCTTAGATATTGATTTTGAAATAGTTAATAATTGCTGCTGCTCCTTCGCTATTACATGTTCCTGCACACTTTTATAATTAATATAGGAGGCCGATATTATTAGTGCCACCCCTATAAAAATAGATATTAACAATGCAGATGTTTTTCGTACTTCCCTTCTCTCCGGCATTATACAATATCACTCCTTAGTGCCATTATATCATATCAGCAGCAAATCAATTTTTTCAAGTACAGCAAAAAGATTAGCCTGTTTAACTAACCTTTCTGCCAAAATTCTCTACACTGTTTTTTGTCGTTGTAAGTTTTTTTTCTGGTCTATATAACCCTTTAATATAGGGTATATAATTGAAACAATAGTTATTATTATTAATGTGACCGAAACCCCAGACTTAAAGAATATCTTCATACTTCCATTTGAAATACGAAGTGCCTGTCTAAATGATTGCTCCATTGTTCCGCCCACGATAACAGCTAAGATCATGGGTGCTGTTGGAATTTTTACCTTTGTCATGAAATAACCTAATACTCCAAACAAGACAAGAATGTAAAAATCCACAACACTATTGGAAATTGCATAGGTTCCTACAAAAGCCAATCCAAGAACTATAGGATATAATATCTTTGCAGGAATCGCCAATACTCTAACTAAAGCCCCTGCTAAAGGTATATTTATAATAGCCAAAACAATATTCCCAATAATCATACTTGCAATTAATCCCCAAGCCATATCAGGGTTCTGTGTAAATAGAAGAGGTCCTGGTTGGATTCCAAGCATAAGTAGCGCCCCCATCATTACAGCAGTTGTACCTGAACCAGGAATTCCAAGAGTCAGCATTGGAATTAAAGCCCCAACCGATGCAGCATTATTTGCAGATTCCGGTGCCGCTAAACCTTCTATTGCACCCTTACCAAACTCTTCTGGTTGTTTAGACATTTGCTTTTCATTGTTATATGCCATTAGTGAAGCCATTGTTCCACCAGCACCTGGTAAAGCTCCGATTATAAACCCTAGTGGTGCACTTCTTAATATAGGCCACTTACTTTTTTTCCATTCTTCCTTTGTAATCCAAATCTTTCCAAATTTTATTTGAGCCTTTTTCTTTCCCTCATTAATTGCTTTAAAGCTCTTAAATACTTCTCCTAAGGCATAGATACCGATAATGACAACGAGAAAATCAATTCCTGTCTGCAGCTCTAAGACCCCAAATGTAAATCTTTGTATACCTGATTGTGCATCAATTCCGACTGTTCCAATCATCAAACCTGCAACCATTGAGATAAATCCCTTTAGCATATTTTTCTTTGACATAGAAGCTGTCATAGACAGGGCTGCAACCATCAATAAGAAATATTCTGCGGGACCAAATTTCAAAGCAAATTTAGATACTGGCGTTGCTAATAATATCATAAAAACAACTGAAATAAGTCCCCCAATGAAAGATGCTATTGCTGAAATAGCAAGGGCTGATTCAGCTTTTCCTTTCATGGCCATTGGATATCCGTCAAATGTTGCTGCTAAGGCTGCACCATCTCCGGGAGTATTTATTAAAATAGAACTTCTAGAACCACCAAACATAGCTCCATAATAAACTCCTGTCATTGTAATCAAGGCTGCTGTTGGTCCCATAGTAAATGTAATAGGTAGTAATACAGCAACACCCGTTGCTGGTCCTAATCCTGGCAGCATACCAACTATTGTTCCTAGAATTCCACCAACTGTAACTAGAAATAAATGATAGGGCTGCAGTGCTACTATAAAACCCTCGAAAAGATTCATTAATACATCCATTGTTGCACCTCCAAACAATTAAAAGTAGAAGTATGGTACTGGTGGCAAACTCACACCTAATAATTTTGAGAATATTACATAGACTCCTATACTAAAAACTAATGAAACAATAGTATTAGTTTTCCATTTTTCTTTTCCATTAGTAATAGCTAAAATAACTTGCACAAATATAAATGTTGAAATAATATACCCTAAATGTTCAAAAATAATTGCATAAACCAATGATATGACACAGGTAATCCCTATCATTTTCCAGCTTAAACGATCATTTTCTCCCGATTCTTCCTTTAAAATTCCGAACGATTCCATTGTCATTTTAAAATTGCTTCTAAATAGTAGCATGCCTCCTAATACAACCAACACCACTGCTAAAATCAGGGGATATATGGCCGGTGCCATAGGACTTCCTATAGTCGCACGAGGAAGGGTATAGGCTTTAATACCATAGATAAGTCCAAGTAGCAATGTGATTAATCCAGTTAAGGCATTAAAGTCTAGATTTTTTTTCGTTTCCACTTGTTCACCTCTCCTTTTTTAATGTAACAAGTCTTTTAAAAAGATTCTCAAGGTTGGCTTTTTTAAAACACATGATGAAAATTATATATAAAGGTATTTAGGTTTGTAAAAATTAATAATTTTCTATGCGTTATAACGGAATTCGTGCCATATCGGCACGAACTTCCATTTGTTTTTACTACTTAAGCATTCCAATATCTGCTAAAATTTCTTTGTAATCCTCATTTACTTTTTCAAGGAACCTTTCGAATCCTTCTTTATCCAAATACGCATCGTCCCAACCATTTTTCTTGAGAGCTTCCTGCCATTCCTTAGTTTTAACCATTTCTGCTAACGTTTCACTCCAGTATTTAACCGCATATTCAGGCATATCTGGAGCCGCGAATAATCCTCTCCAGTTTTCAAAGGTTGCATCGATTCCCTGTTCCTTAACAGTTGGAATTTCTGCTAAAAATCCTTCTCCAACACGGCGACTGCCAGTATGTGCCAATGCTTTCAAATCACCGCTTTCAAGTAATTGCTGTACATCTCCTAGACCTGTTGATAATAGGCCAATGTGTCCACCTAAAATTTGTGCTGATGCCGCACCATCTTGGAAGCTTACATAGTCTATTTCCTTTAAGTTTTCAATCCCAGCGGCCTTTGCAATCATTAAGAACTGAATGTGGTCCATACTTCCAGCTGAAGAATTACCACCTATTTTTATACTCTTTGGATCTTTCTTTAAAGCCTCCATAACATCATTTATTGTGTTATACGGAGAATCCTTAGAAACAACGAATACACCATAGTCTGTAATTAATCTTGCTAATGGAGTAGTATCTTTGTAGCTTAAATCAGTGGAACCATTTAAATTAATTAATAATATTGGCGGTGAATACACAGAAATAAGGTTATCTGAACCTTTCTTTGTTTGCATATAAGCTAGATTAACACCACCACCACCACCTGGCTTGTTTGTAACTGGCATTGGTACTGAAACTAGCTTTGAGTCCTTTAATACCTTTGCAGTAGTACGGATAGTTAAGTCCCATCCACCACCTGCACCACCTGGTGCAATAAATTCCATTGCTTTTTTAGGATAGCTATCACCCGTTTGTGATTTTCCATCAGTACCCGCGTCTTTAGCACCACACCCTGCTAAAACACTTGTTCCTAATAACGTAACTACTAAAAGACCTGTAACAATTTTCTTTTTTAAAGACATTTGAATTCCTCCCTCACTTTTATTTATTTTTGAAATACGCCTTGGCAGTTTCTTCAATGAACCGAAGCATTTCATCTAAGCCATGTGCTCTAGTCCTTGCGCATACCCAGACGTATTCATCACATAGAAAACATTTTCTTTGACCTCTTCCAATTTTTTCACGCATTACTGGCTCTCCCAAAGTATCTATCACATCAAAATCATATATTCTTCCCATGCTATTTTTTTCTTCAATTTCTACACAAAGTGTTTTTAAATACTTTGCTTCATTACTATCCACTACTAAAAAAGCCTCTGGTCCAGTAGATTCTAAAACCAATTCTTCAAAGATAATATTTATATTATTTTTTTCTAATGTATCTTTGAGCAAAGTTAGCCCATTACTAAATATTCTTCTAAATAAAGGTCCATCTTTTTGGGGTCCTGGAATATTCAATTTGAAAGCGATTACAGTCTTTTGATACCTTTGTATGAGCCTTTGCTGGTATGCAGCACGCTTTTCTCTCGCTTCTAAAATATCCTTCAAGTTCTTATTGATAGTCATAGCCTATACCAATCCCTATTTTACTTGCCTTATAACATCAATGATACTTCCATCACGATATTCAACTACAGCCACAACCCTATCCCTATATTCAATCGGATTTGGCTTTCCTACTATTTTTTCTGCCATTTCTTTTAATTCTTCAATTGTGACAATAGGTAGTCCCTTATCCTTAAGCGATTCATTCAAATCTATACGTCTTGGATTAATAGCTATCCCTCTATCAGTTACTAATACATCTACAGTTTCACCAGGTGTAATTACTGTGTTGACACTATCTACAACAGTTGGTATTCTTCCTCTAACAAGGGGGGCCACAATTATAGACAGCTTTGATGATGCTGCTGTATCAGAATGTCCTCCTGATGCTCCACGTATCAAACCATCAGAGCCGGTAATAACATTTACATTAAAATCTTTGTCTATCTCCAAAGCACTTAAGATTACAATATCTAATTGGTTTGCAAAGCAACCTTTATTATGGGGATTAGCATATTGTGAAGCATCTATTTCATGATGATTTACATTCTTTGAAATAGATTCTGCCGCAACCAAATCAAAGCTTTGCACATCAAATAGATTTTCAATAAGTCCTTCTTCATGCATCTCAACCATTGGTTTTGTAATACCTCCCAAAGCAAATCTTGCGCAATAATTTCTTGACTTCATCTCATTTTTTAGGAATCTAGTTACTGCTAATGATGATCCTCCCGAGCCCGTTTGAAATGAAAATCCATTTTTAAAGTATTGTGAGTTTGTGATGATTTTACTTGCATATTCAGCTATCAATAGTTCTTTAGGATTTTTCGTAAATCTAGTTGCTCCTGATGCAATTCCATTTGGGTCTCCAACAGAATCTACCTTTACAACATAATCAACCTTTGCCTGGTCTATACTTGCAGGTACATTTGGATATGATACTAAGTCATCTGTAATAATAACTACTGTATCTGCGTATTTTGCATCTACCATGGCATATCCTAAAGAACCGCACATTGTTTTTTCTCCCTTGCCCTTTGCATTACCATATTCATCAGAAGATGGTACTCCAAGAAAGGCAACATCAATTTTAATTTCACCAGCCTCAATTGCCCTTGCTCTACCACCATGTGAACGTATTACTATCGGTTTTTTCATTAATCCCCTAGAGATGTCCTCAGCTAATTTACCTCTTAAACCACTGGTGTGTACTCCTGTAATAACGCCATTTTCCACATGATCCATTAATGGTTCATGAATGCTAGATAGAGAGCTTGGAGCAATTGTTATGTTCTTTATCCCCATCTTTGCTATAACGTCGACAACCATATTTAAAATATTGTCTCCACTTCTGAAGTGATGATGGAAGGATATAGTCATCCCATCTTTAATGTCTGCCTTTTTAATGGCTTCTTCAATACCTTTTATCAGTTTACTATCCCTTGGCTTAACTTGCTTTAGTAGCGGAGAAGCTTGCCTCCCAATGGGATCCCTTTCAAAGGGTGAAGAATAGTTATCAAACTCGTTATATCCAATAATACTTTCTGGGATCTCACGGCCAATAGAATTCTTCATATTATCATTCCTCCTTTTCAGGTAAAGTTATATTTGCCAGTTCTAATATTCTCTCAGCTCTCTCAACTATCGGTTTGTCAATCATTTTTCCATTTAATGATATTACTCCTAATCCCTTTTCTTCAGCTTCTTTTATAGCTTTTACAACCTTTAAAGCGTGGTCAATTTCTTTCTCTGTAGGTGCATATATATTATGAACCGGAGCAATTTGTCTAGGATTTATAATTGACTTTCCATCGAAACCCAATTGTTTGATTAGTTCAACCTCTTTTCTAAATCCTTCTTCATTGTTTACATCAGAGTAGACCGTATCTAATGCATATATTCCTGCTACACGAGCAGCTATTACTATCTGACTCCTAGCAAACAGAAGTTCAGTTCCCTCAGGGCTTCTCTTTGTTTTCATATTCGTCACAAAATCTTCTGCTCCTATTGCAATCCCAATCATTCTTGTACTTGCTTTAGCTATTTCTACGGAGTTAATAACTCCTAAAGGGCTCTCAACAGCTCCCATCATTTTAGTAGAACCAACAGGCCTCCCAATTTTTTTCTCAACCTCTTCTATTACCTTCTCTACTGCTCTTACATCTTCAGCGGTCTCGGTCTTTGGTAGACGAATAACATGGACTCCAGCGCGCACCATAGCTTCGATATCATTTTCTCCAAAGGGTGTATCTAGTCCATTGATTCTTACTACAATTTCCCTATCTCCATAATCAATTGTTTTAACAGCGTTATAAACCAGAAGCCTTGCTGTGTCCTTTTCTGCAAGAGAAATTGAGTCTTCTAAATCAAACATCAAAGAATCAGCACCATAAATATGAGCATCGGAAAGCATACCAGGGTTATTTCCAGGAACATACATCATAGTTCTTCTAAGTTTCTTCTTCATCTAGAGTAACCCCCAATCTATTTCATTTTCATTCATAGCCGCACGCATAATAGCACTCTGTACTCTAGCACGAATGGTACAATCTAAAGCACCACGATCAACAGCTCTAACTATAATATCTGTTATGTTCATCTGGTTTAGCGTCTCTAAAATTACTCTTCTAATTTGATGACCAAATTGTTTTTCAACTGAACTAGTAAGATAAATTTTAATACCTGGCTCTTGATTTTCTTCAACAACAATATTTATATCACTTGATTCCATAGTCCCTGCCATGCCTGTTTTAATTATCTTCACCTTAATCACCCCTTTAATCTTTAATGTCTTTGCTGTGAAGATTCATTAATTTTTTTGATAACTTCTTTTCCTTCACTTGAAGTTAGAAAGGAGTAGGTTGAATTTGGTACAAGGAACTTAATCTTTTCCATTTCTCCCCTTTCAATTGCTCTCCTTACCTTAGAGGCACTAATATATCCCTTAGCAGTCTCCTTTCTTCGAACTTCCCTTACCTCAACTCCATATTGGGGCAAGATCAGCTTTAGTGCCTGGTTATATTTATCTGTTGTTTCACAATATGGCTCTTGACCTACATAGCGTCTATTAATCCCTAAGCGAGGTGCAATCAACCTTCCAAAAATCTTTGCGTCTAAAGTTGTATGAAGGCGGATAATATCAGATTTTTCTTTTATAAAATATGAGGGGAAAGTTGCATTGGAAATAATATAATTTCCGCCTTCGTAGATTGTTATATTGTCAATATCCTTTGTGCCATCTTTAATCAGCTTCATACGTACTTTATATGGAAAGCTTGATTCATCAGATGATAGAACAAAAATATGAAGATGATCACTTTCCTTTGATGCCTTTTCAATAAGATATCTATGACCTAAAGTAAATGGATTGCCATTCATCACAATAGAACCAATTATTTGACCATTTACTTTGTGCTTTAATATCTTGCTTAGATACTCCTGTAATCCATCAGGTCTATTCTCCATCAATACCACATAATTTTCTACTTCTTCCACAACATAAAATCCCATAAATTCAAAACTCTTTCTTGATGTAGGTTTTGTAAATAGAAATATATCATTGATACCACGATGGTATTGAATGTTGATTAGCTCACTCATTAACAGATTCAGCACTTTTCCGCCTTTGTATAACCCATCTACCGCTATACACCTTAGGGTATTGGACTTAACCCCACCTACAGCAATTAATTTTTCTACATCAAAGACTCCTATTATCTCTTCTAAAGATAAATCTAAGGTTAAATCATTTTGCTCTAAAAGATACAATACCTGGGATATTATACTTTGCTCTTCAATATTAATTTTTTCAACTCTGAATTCACCATATAGCATACTTTTTACTCCTCTTTGATGCTTTGTTAATTTCCAAGATGTGTGACCGAAAAATTTGATAAACGAAAGTAGACACTAAGGCTTCCTTAGCAGCGATGTGAATAATAGACAACAAAAAAGGCCAGCATATAAAACTCCAAGAATTTCTTAGAATCTTATATACTGACCTTTGAAAGCATAACAAGCGTTATCCTTCTCCTTGCCAATATTCGTGTTATATAGTTTTAAAGGTATTTTATTACTTCGTATCCAGCTTGCCATCTCGTTTATAGTCTACTCTCGGCATCTATAAAGAGCATAGTTTTAACCTGAAAGCGTTTTTCTAGATAAATTATACTATAAACTAAAATTAAATACAACAGATTTCTGAGATTAGATTTATAAATGCATTCTATATGTAGTTGATGTGTGACTAAGAAACTTGAGTTAGTTAAACTTCTCAATCACACATCTATAGTTAAAGCCTTTCTATAAAATATAGCATTATCGTAACAGCCAGTAAATCGGCTGAACCTCCAGGACTTACCCAATGTTCTATACACCACTGGTCAAACTCCTTTATGGCTTTAGCACCATCCTCGGAATAAATTCCACCTAAATCAATAATTCCTTTCGCATATTTCTGTATTCTCTGTAACATCTCTAGATCATGACGTCCAAGGATATTCGAATCTTCCGAGTATGCCATTAGATGTATCAATACCTGAACCACCCTATCGTTGAGAGATCCTTTTTGGCATTCCATCAATTTCTTAAATACTGGCAATCCATGATCTCGTACAGTTCTAAATCCAGAAGCAACTTCACCACGTATTCCAGTTATACCGTATTTTACATATAATCCCTCTCCATAGGTTAATGGCCTGTCAAATTCCTTATTCTTTAATTCTTTATCAACCAATCCCTTAGTCATACGCTGTACTTGCTCACAAATCTTGTCTGCCAACCAAGTACCTTCTGGATTTTTCTGATAAAGATACCCAATAGCTGACGATAAAATACCAAGAGAAAAAACAAGTCCTTTATGGGTATTTACATCATTTGTAATAGAGAACATTTTTTCCTCACCGCGAATCCCCAGGGGACGAATTGCTTTTAATAATGTTTCAATACTATCTCTATGCTCTATACCAGCTAATACACTTTGATAAAAGGTCTCTCCAAGTACACAGCTACTGTCTATAAAAGTGAAAATATCCATATCCTTATGTGCTCCACTATTATTTCGATCTACCAGCCCTGGCTTTGGTGTTGCGGAAACTTCATACAAAAGGGAACGAACTGCCATAGCTTCTATTTTTCTTGCAAATTCCTCTTTATCCTTCAAAATTATCTCTCCTAGGTTTTCAGTTTCAAATCCAGATTATAACGATTTTTATTATAACACATTATGAAATTTTTCTGATTTTATCCGGAATTATTGAAATAGTCTCCTTATTGGCAAAAGTGCTACACCTAATATTGAGGAGTTTTCTTTCAATTTCGAGAAAATAATTTTAGTACTATATGATCCTAAAAGGTTGCTTTCCTGTAAAACCTTATTAGCAAGCGGCCTAATTAATAGATCTTCATAACGGCTTATTCTACCGCCTATTATCACATACTCAGGTGAAAACGCCAGTATAATATTTTGTACTCCAATCGCTAAGTACTTTAAATATTCTTCTACAATAGTATTTTCTAATTCATTGCCTTTATCATATTCGTTAAATAACTCTTCTAAGCTCTCAATCTTTTTATTTGATTTATTGTTATAATTCTTAATCAAAGCCTTTTCTGATGCATACAGCTCCCAACAGCCTGTTCTACCACAATTACATTTTAAATCCGAGGTGCTTATTTTCATATGTCCAATTTCACCAGCTTTTTTATCTTGTCCCTTATACAGGAAACCATTCGCCACAATCCCAGCACCTATTCCTTCTGATATTTCTAGATAGACTAAGTTACTTTTGCTCTTAGCAATTCCTATTACCGATTCTGCTAGAGCCGCTGCATTTGCATCATTTTCCATATATATTGCCACGTCTAATTTTTCCTCAAATTCTTTAAAGTCAATATTTCTCATACCTATATTTGGAGCATTTTCTAAGTAGAGATTTTCTTCATCCACTATACCGGGCAAAGAAAAGCCTACACCCAATATATCTTCACATTGGATTTTGTGTACATCTATCATATCTTTAATCGTCTGTTTCAATCTATCTATGATATCATTTATTCCTTCTAATCCAATGTTGCTAAATGAGGTATCATCTTTAATTTCTAAATATAGATTTGTTAGGATAACCCTAGTTGTTCTAGACGAAATTTCTACGCCAATTGAATATTTTGAATCCTTTACAAACCTTATGATCACTGGCTTTCTTCCACCGGTAGAAGCAGCCACTCCCGACTCCTCTAAAATCCCCTCTTCCAACAGTAAGTTAACATTACTTATCACTGTTGGAATACTAAGGCCTAAGATCTTTGCTATCTCCTGTTTTGTGATTTCTTTATTCTCATAAACTAGATTTAATATCTTTGCCTTATTGGATTGTTTCGTAATTGTCTGATCAATATTATTTATCATTAACATAGTCTCACCACATTCATTTAGTCTTTTCTTTCATTCCTAGCATATTTTTAGTATATCCCATGTAGTGTATTTTTTCAACGAACTTTTTAAAGTCATTTTAAAAAGTCTATTAATTCTATTTCCTCGGCAATGTTCTGCTATTAAGCGAGAAACCAATGTATTATAAAATAAAACCCCATAGCTGAGGTTTGTAATGATTATAGCCTCATGCTATGGGGTTTGTTATATATTGTCATGATTCTTTAGAGGTTGAAGATATAAATTTGAGTCAAATAATAAACGTTTCTAATATTGGTGTTTCGCCAAGAAGTAAAGTAAAATTATCTTAAAAATAGTAAGCATAACTCCCATTAAATTGTGTTTTTAATTACTAAATATGTTAGATTTATTAACGCAAATAATTAAGGCAATCTATTATATTTGATTATGTAATTTGGATTGTAGAATGTTCTGCTTCCATTCATGCCATCTATCAGGAGCAAATTGAGACAAAAGATAGTAGAACTCTGTTGATATCTTGCTTCGATTATTTCAAAGAGATCACATGCTTCTGTATTTTTTTATGATGTTAGAAGCCATTCATCCAACATCAAAAAATTGACACGCTTGTATTGTTTAATAACTTTCTTGAAAACACCTTCACCTCTTGTGGTAGATAGTTACTTTACACTAAACTATAAACATTCTCCATAAATACTCTAGGTTAAATACATCACCTATTTTGTTATATTTTGCATAGCAATAACATGCCGGTTATGGCTTTTACTTTTTCCTCTGGTGGATATGATAATGAATAAGAATTCTTTTCATTATTCTCATATAACGTACCTTTTAATACCTTTTCTTTTTCTCTTATGCTAATAAGCATAGGATATTTTTGTTTCAAGAGTGTGCCTGTTTTTGATAGATTAGTCTCATCATAATTTGTGATAATATAGAGTATATAATCAACACAGTAATAATTTGCTATACAATCAATCATTCCTTCATCGATATACTCTATATAAAAAAATGGTAGGTTATCTGACGCATACTTTTTGTTGTTTGTAATGATGTATGTTTGTAAATCCAGTGATTCAAGACTCATTACTATATCTAGTAATAAGTTATCATAACTGTTGGTGAACATACTTTCGTTTAATAAGCAGCAAATAGTTTCTACTCCATCATCTTTACACTTAGTTACATCATAACCAATAGTTTTAGTTGACTGTCGTTCTGCACCCCACATTTGATGAATAGAGGCTACATCCTTCTCTAAAGACTTATATCCTGTTAAGATTGCAGTGGCATAACTATTGCAATTTTGTACTGGAAAATTATTAATCTCTTGTATATTCAAATCATTTACACTGCATATCCATATATCTTTAAAGGGTGTTTCTACTCTTTCGATCTGACAAGGTTCCATTTTACTTGTATAATCTGCTACAACTCCAAATACATCTTTATCATGTGCTGGATAAGTAAATGTATTGTTGTTATTATATGCTGCAACTATGGTTATACCTGCCTCAATTGCTTTTTCAATAAAGAGCTTCAAAATCATAACATCAGATGTTTTGGAAGAACCTAAACTAAGATGAATGATGTCAGGTTTTAAGCTTATAGCTCGTTCAATGCCTAAGCTTAATAGGTTAACTGTGGACTTTAGTTTTGCGTTAAGCACTTTCACACTGGAAATCTTGACTAGAGGATTTATTTGTCTTATAATACCTGCGCATATTGTCCCGTGACTAGGATAATTTAAATGTGAAAAAAACTCATCTTTTTTTTTACTATTTTTCAACATGTTAATTTCATTCTCAAGTTTAAAGTTCTTAAAATAGTGACACTCTACTCCATCATCGATTATACAGATATGACTTTCACTCATGAGCTTCTCTTCCTTCTTCTATAGAGGACGCTAAAATAAGCCCTTTTAAATTATTAATATCGCCATTTTGAATAGCTATATTATCAATATAAATGTTATATTCTTTCTTCATCTTTTGAATAAGCACCAACATATCACGTGGGTAAAGGGTAAGCTCTTCACCAAAAAAATACGGGTCTTTATTAATCTTTTCTTCAACCTTTTTTATTCTAAAATCCCGCTCTAAAATACTTATTACTATGTCCTTTATTTTTCTATCCATTTTAACACCTCTTAAAAAACTTTAATTTCCCCGTAGCTACTTAACTTATTTTCTATCAAATTTCCTATCCACTCTATATCTTGTATATAATTTGATACCAGTAATAGATCTTGCTGATTATCATTGCCTTGAAAAATCTTATTAAACACATCAGTATCACGTATTTTGATACTTCTTTCAGTTGGATCGGAAATTTGATTCCAATCAATTTTTACATTTGACATGTTGACCATATCTAGCTCTGCGCCGAATCTGTATTTCATAAGTAATTCTAACTTCTCAAAATATGAAGAATTATAAACATCTGCATATATGTTTAGTACTGTATAATCTGACTTGATTGCTTGTGCAACAATATATGAATTGACTCCATAATCACAGGACACACTTTCATCTATAGACATTATAGGACCAGATATACCTATAATAATTAAATCGGGATTATTATCTTTTTGAATGTTGTAAATCTGTCTTCTTAGGCTATCAATACTATATACTATATCCATACTGTCGCCAGCCTCTATAATATGATCACCTGCAAGTTTTCCATAATATGCCGAAGTTAACAAAGATACTTTATACTCTCTCCTAGCAAAATAAGATTGTAATTCTTTCTGAAAATCATAGTGACTATCCCCTATATCCATATTAAATACTGTTATGATTGGTACATCAATTGTATAGTCAAAGAATGTCTTTAAGGATAATGTTTTATTTAACATATCAATTTTTGTTGTCTTATAGGAGAAAAATTGTAAACTTTGCTTATTAAATAATTGTTTATATGTCTCATAATCTTTTTCATCAAGTTGGTTCAATAAATAAAGATTCTTTTTTCTTAAAATGCAAAATTTAACAATATTTTCTATTTCCTTAGTATAGTTATGTATATGTTGTGGTATCAATGTCCATACTGTGTTACACTCTATTATACTATCTTCTATCTTTATACCTATCTTTATTTTTCTACCGCTTTGCAATTCTATTTTTTCTCCCTCATTCCCCCATCCTCTATGAGTAACTATAGAATCAATATAATAGTTATTTTCATCCAAATTTTTTATTATTGCCAATATTTCTTTAAAGTAGGGATATACCAATATCTTATTCACTTTTTTACCTCCTAAAGCTACAGCCATATAATTTCAATGCACAGTAGTCCTTTAACATATGTTCAATATCCTCTCTCACTTTATTACAGTTAGCTGCTTTCTTCTGAGCATCAAAACCATCTAAATTATCTGCTTTTGCAGCACATAGATAACATTTTCTAATCGCCCAACAATTAAAACAGCTTTTTTCTGTAATTTGCCCAATATTTAAAATCTTGCGTATCTGAGTAAGGTTATAACCAGACTCTACATCACCGATATTCATCCCTTTGGATATCTCACTTACTCGTTCGCATGG